>QWCV01000087.1_pt1 | contig 116256 bp, 104 predicted proteins | sample 1972621 | NCBI WGS metagenome assembly QWCV01 (sample SAMN09866699, study PRJNA288562) | Human gut metagenome isolate pre2_stool, whole genome shotgun sequencing... | isolation source: gut | host: Homo sapiens | place: USA: California | reverse complement strand
ACTGTTGCAATTACTCATGATATTATGCAGTTACAACTTCATAAAGTTTTCAATGTGCAGTTACAACTTCAATGTTGCAGTAAGGATTTCAATTAACCACAGAGACGGCAAGGAGAAAGTTTCCATGCCTGGTGAGCATGAAAATAGATTTAAAGCAGGTATTAGACATAGAATGAACTGAGAATTATAATGTAAGTGTAGCAGAGAAGAGAAATTCTTCCGGCTGCACTTACTTTTTTATATAGAACAAAGCATGAAACAGTACAAACTCAGATCAGATGGAAAACTTTTTCAACTTGCAAATTAATGGTATTACCATTTTACGAAAAAGAAAACCAGATCAAGATAAAGGGGAGTTTTATCATAGATCATAAGAGAGAATCAAAAACGATGGAATACGGAATTGCGGAAGGAGGATGTGCAAGGTGAATCAGAAAGCAAAAATAAAAATGGGGATTGACCTGGTGATGACCATATTGCTTCTATGCCAGATGGCTTATATGCTGATCGGGGAGACCGCACACGAATGGCTTGGAACAGCAATGTTTCTCCTCTTCATCTTCCATCATATCGTAAACAGGAAATGGTATCAGAATCTGTTGAAAGGAAAGTACAATCCGTGCCGGATTCTCCAGACCGCAGTGGACATTTTGGTGCTTCTTGCGATGATCGGTCTGATGATAAGTGGTATTATGATGTCCAGAGAAGTTTTCGCTTTCCTTCCGATTGAAGGCGGAATGGGCTTTGCGCGGATCCTTCATATGATCTCAGCTTACTGGGGATTTATTCTGATGAGTATCCACTTGGGACTCCACTGGGGCATGATCATGGGAAGAATCGGACAGATTGGCGGGCTGAAAAAAGGCTCCGTACCACGCAGCTGGATATTAAGAGTATTGGCACTCTTAATCTGTATATACGGAATATACGCATTTCAAAAACACCACATTTTTGATTATCTTTTCCTCAAAAGCCAGTTTGTATTCTTCGATATGTCACAGCCGCTCGTACAGTTTTTCGCAGAATATCTGGGAATGATGGGACTGTGGGTGTGCATTGCCTACTATCTGTCGAAGTGGCTCCCGAAAGGAAACAAAAAGAAAAAATAGAGCTGCAGATTCTAAATTATTAAGATCGTATTCAGGTATAAAGCACCGGAATACGGTCTTTTTTTGAGCAAAATGGTCTTGTAAATATTTGCTGTCTATGCTACAGTTAGCCTATCTATTTCGGTGGAATTCTATCCGCCAAATTGTTCTTTCTTTAATAAGAAAGATTCTTTTGCCGAAAGACAGTCTCATTTTCGGAAAACTCCATATCGGAGTATCAAACCCGCAAATGACCAAATGTACAACTGAAAAAGGAGGAAATGCTATGACGACAATTCTGAAAAATTATTTCCCGATGATACAGACACGGGAAGAAGTAATGAAGGAGATTTCTGGAAGTGAACGGCTTTCGGAGATGTTTTTCCAATGGAAAAAGGAACAGCAGGAAGCGTTCCTGGATTTTTGTACCGGGAACCGGGGCGTGAAAATTCTCTATGATTCGTTCTTTAAAGAGATTCTGAATCCGGAGATTGCTCCAGAGAGGATAGAGGAATTTCTGTCACTGATACTGAAACAGGAGGTGAGGATTTTAACAGTACTTCCCAATGACACAGTGCGGATTGCGGATGAACAGTCTCTGGTAATCATGGATATTGTAGTGGAACTGGAGGATCACAGCATCGCAAATGTGGAGGTACAGAAGATTGGCTATCTCTTTGCAGGACAGAGGAGTGCGTGCTACTCCGCGGATTTGTTGCTTCGGCAGTATAAGAGGGTCAAAGGTGAGAAAGGGAAAGCTTTCAGTTATAAAGATATTAAAAAAGTATTTACAATTGTTCTATATGAAAAAAGTCCTAAGGAATTTTGGCAGTATCCGGAAGAGTACATCCATCATTTTTCACAGAAATCCGATACTGGAATCAAGATGGAACTACTGCAGGAATACGTGTATATTCCGCTTGACGTATTCCGGAAATTTATGCAAAATAGAGGTATAAAGAATAAATTAGAAGCATGGCTGAGATTCTTCAGCACCGAGAATCCAGAGGAGATCGGGGAACTGATCGAGAAATTTCCGGAGTTTAAAAAGTTGTATGGAGAAATCTACGAGCTGTGCAGGAATGTGGAGAAGGTGATGGAGATGTTCTCAAAAGAATTGCAGGAACTGGATCGGAATACCGTGCAGTATATGATTGATGTAATGCAGGAAGAGATTGATGGATTGAAAGGAAGCCTGCAGGAGAAAGAAGTATCTTTAAAGGAACAGGAAGCGGAAAACCAGCGCCTTCTGGAACAGATTAAAAAACTGGAAGAGGAGCTGGCAAAGGAAAAGTAGAGTTTGAGTATAAGACAATAAGGCATCGGTACAGAGTCCAGTCTCTGTTCCGGCGCCTTATCTGGCGTTGCCAGTTGCAGAATATCCGAACCGCAGCATACAGGTGTTTTATGCGGAGTAAATGCCCTGTACGGTGATCTGCCGGAAAAACCGGGAGAGTCCAAGGGTTACGGTTTCTTCCACGCGCTGCGGGATCCTGCGGATCAGAATCTCCCCGAATTCGTGAGGGAAACTTAAGAAATGCTCACGTTTCAGGACGGCCGTTTCTTCCGAATCGACAAACCTTGCCGATATATCCAGACGGGAGCCGCCTCATGTGTGGCACATCATTGGGGTAATCAGGATATTTTTATGATTGGACTTTTTCATATGTTCAACTAATCGTTCGTCAAGATGAAATTTCATGGTGGAATCCTCCTTCGCTTTTTCTGGCATTATTATCTCAGATTTAAATGGAGAGTTCCGTGATGAAGTCACAGAAAGGGCAGAAAGACCCTCCGGACTTTGCAATGCTGGTCCGGAAGGTCTCACATGAAATTAAGAAGATTCTCGCAATTCTTTGATCAGTATTTTGCGCAGTTCCCGGCGTTTGATTTTCGGGCCGATGAAAATGCTCTTTGGCTGTTCGGCTTCATCAAATCCGGTGATCGTGTAGCGGTCGTCCACCACATCAAAGCGGAGGAGACAACCGCCGGCATCAACAAATCCTTTGGCCCGGCAGATCGTCCCGTAAGCACCGTGGATCAGCTGTTCCAGAAACCAGATCAGATGATTGGGACCGGGAAGCGAAATATCTGTAAGGCCAAGGGAGAGCAGATTTGGAGTCTCCATTGTTTCGGGTGCTATGGGGTTTCCGCTCAGATCCGTATGTAACAAGGTGTTCCACCAGGACAGCTCCATGCGGCTGTAATGCTCAGCCTGAATCCGGGCGTCAGGATTGACCTTCCGAATTTTGGAAACCAGAGCATCCATCTCTTCCGGTGTATCGAAGTTACGTTTGGAAATGACGATGGTCCCGGCGGCTTTTATCTGATCTTCAAAGATCTCCCGGTAGTCCCGCATATAGTGGTCAAAGCAGTTGGCGTCCACGATGGTAACGGGTCTTAAAAGGGAAATCCGTTCGTATTCGATCTGCCGGATATTATGAATGACATTGGACAGTACGCCCACACCGGTCGGCTCTACAATGAGGTATTCCGGATCCAGCGTGTTGGCAATCGTCAGGATGGAGGAGGCAAAGTCCGACTTCATGGAACAGCAGATACAACCTTCCGTCAGTTCCCAGATGTTGATATCTTTCTCCTCATCTAAAATAGTTTTGTCGATACCGACCTCTCCGTATTCATTTTCCATGACGACAAAATCTCGCTTTGTCTTCTGGGCCATTTCTTTAATAAACGTAGTTTTCCCGGCACCGAGGAAGCCGGAAACGACAAGTATCTTCATAATATCCTCCGATTTTCTGGTTAGTCTTCGATTTTAACGACTGGTTTGATCAGGTCTCTTGGCTTGTCTCTCATAAGGAAGAGTGCTTCTTCCAGATGTTCCCATCCGTCAAATACATGGGATACGAGCGGGTGTACATCCAGCTTGCCTGCGGAAACGAGTGCACCGAGTTTTTCCATGCGGAGACGTCCGCCAGGCATGAGACCGCCGTTGATCTGTTTGTGTCCCATGCCGACACCCCATTCAGCGCGCGGGATATTGACATAGGTGCCGCTTCCAAGATAGTTGACATTACCGATCTTTCCGCCTGGTTTTACTGCTTTGACAGCAGATTCAAACGTTTCACAGCCGCCTCCTGCGACAATGACCTTGTCCACGCCTTTTCCGTCTGTCATGGCAAGAACCTGGTCTTCGATGCTTCCGTCTTTGTAACTGATAAAATCAACAGCGCCGTATCCGCTGGCCGCCTCTACGCAGACAGGTCTTGTGCCGACTGCAATAATGCGGGATGCACCGCGCATATTGGCGCCGGCAACAGACATCAGTCCTACCGGGCCGATTCCGATAACGAGAACGGTGTCACCGAACTGAACGTCGGCAAGTTCGACACCGTGGAATCCGGTCGGAACCATGTCGGAGAGCATACATGCGTCTACCGGATCGATGTTGGACGGCAGAAGCGCAAGGTTTCCATCTGCGTCATTGACATGGAAGAATTCAGAGAAGACACCGTCTTTGAAGTTGGAGAATTTCCATCCTGCCAGCATTCCGCCGGAGTGCATGGAATATCCTGCCTGTGCTTCGAGAGAGTTCCAGTCCGGAGTGATGGCCGGAACCAGAACACGGTCACCTGGTTTGAAATCTTTGACAAGAGAGCCGACTTCTACAACTTCAGCACAGCATTCGTGGCCAAGAATCATGTTGTGGCGTTCTCCGATGGCACCTTCCCACAGCGTATGAACATCAGATGTGCAGATTGCGACAGCAAGTGGTTTACAGATCGCATCAAGCGGCCCGCACTCAGGGCGGTCTTTCTCAATCCAGCCGGATTCACCGATTTTCAGCATTGCATAGCCTTTCATTTTACACTACCTCCTTTTAGTTGAAAATTGATAAGTTAGATCTATCATATCATGGATGGGACGGGAAAAGTGAAAAAACTTCTTTTCAAATTGTAAAAGTTCTATTAATAACGTGAAAAACATGACAAGTTCTGACGAAAAAGGGAAATAAAAAGAAAGTGTTCTTCGATATCGTTTTCGAAGACAAGAGAAAATAAACTTTCATAAACCAAGTGAAAGAAAATTTACTTACATTTAACTAAAGAATGAAAGAAAACTTTACTTCGGATTGTTATGATTTTTAATGTAAAAAGCGTGAAAGTTTTCAGGAGGAAAAGAGAATGGTTACGAAACAACAGACAGCGACACAGTCGCAGAAACTTATGATTTTTGTTCTTACGATGTCACTTTACGGTCTGGCTACGTTATTTACAGAACTGATCCCGAAATTTCAGGTGGGAATTGTGGAATTTTCCGTAGAATATTTTCTGTTTATTCCGCTGGTTCTTGCGATTCTGTTTGATCCGATGTCAGCTGCACTCGGAGCGGCTACCGGAGAACTGGTATTCAGTGAGATCATGCTGGGACAGTTTGGCGGGCTTGGAGAACTGGAAAAGTTTATTACAGTCACAATCGGTGTCTATATTGCGGGAAGACTTGTGAGAAATCCGAAAAACCGGACAATGGTAGGAATTGCATCGATGACGGGTGTGATTTTACAGCAGCTTTTGGGAACGATTGTGGATATTTTAAAGGTTCAGTTTGCGGTAACGGATTTTGAGGCGGTACCGGGACTCCCGGAAAGTGTATTTGCGACAGAAGGTTTTGCATGCTTAAATGATATTCTGTTTTCAGGAATCCTGTTCTGCCTGCTTCCGACGATATTCCTTGTGCCAAGACTTTATGGGAAAATCGAGCCGCTTCTTGGCATGCAGCCGAGGACAGAGGAAACAGCTCTGGGAGCAATCAATGCAAAAGTAGTGATCGGCGCGCTGGTGGCATTTGCGGCGGCGATCGGAGCGGAAATGCTGGCAGAGAGCGGCACTTCCCTCATTGACTGGGAAGCAAGCTGGGCAGAGAGCGGTACTGCAGTGGCGGCTGGCATGGTTGTGGCAGCGGCCCTTGCGGTTGTGATGCTGCTCGTGATGAAGAAAAAGGCGGAAACTACTGATAATACACTGAAAAATGCGTAAGTAAAAAGGGAAGCAGAATAGACAGATATGAATAGTATTGAAATCAAACACTTGACATTTGCTTATCCGGGAGCGGAGAAAAATACATTAAATGACGTAAACCTGGAAATTGAAAAAGGAGATTTTGCAGCGATTGTCGGTAACAATGGCTGCGGAAAATCGACACTATGCAAGACAATGAACGGGCTGATTCCACACTTTATCACCGGAACGTATTCCGGAAGTGTGGAGGCAGACGGGGTAAAGGTTCAGGATTCAGACATCGGAACTCTGGCAAGAAAAGTGGGATATGTCTATCAGGATTTCGAAAATCAGATCGTCCGGCCGACTGTGCTGGACGATGCTTCCTATGCCTGCATGAATTATGCCATGCCGGATTATAAAGAGCGGGGAATGAAAGCACTGGCGCAGTGCGGGCTGGAAGGTAGAGAAAATGAGTATATCTGCTGGAACCGGAAGTACTGATTCTGGACGAACCGATTGCACAGCTGGATCCTCATCATGCGGATCTGATTTATCAGATCTTAAAAAATCTGAATGAGAAGTATGGAAAAACAATTATTGTGATTGAACATCATACCGAGTATATTGCGGAGTACTGTAAACATGTGATTCTGATGAAAGATGGGCATATGGAATGGAAGAAGCCGACAAAAGAAGCGTTATGCCGGGTAGAAGAACTCCAGTCCTGCAACATTTTTCCGCCTCAGGTGACACTGGCAGCCTACGAGATGGTCAAAAAACAGGTCATTCCAAAGCCGGACATGCTGCCGTCCAGCATGGAAGATGGAATCCGGCTTCTGGGAGGTCTTGTATGCCAAAGAAGAGGTGATCGTGAAGGTGCTGTTATATCCGAAACTGAGACGATGGTGCAGTTTCGGGACGTTTCTGTCTCCTACCGGGCAGTGAAAGGCAAGGCAGCTCAAGTGTTTGGCGGACTGAATCTGGAAATTCACAGAGGGGAGAAGATCGCCCTGATTGGTTCCAACGGTGCCGGAAAGTCTACAATGATGAAAATGATGACCGGTCTTATAAAGCCGGCAAAAGGTGAGGTCCTCTTAAAGGGGAAATCCATCAAGGATACGAAGCCGGAACAGCTTTCCAGGTATGTATCTTTGGTGTACCAGAATCCGGAAGATATGTTTATCAAAGACTCCATTGAGTCAGATGTGGCGTTCGCCATGAAAGTCCGGAATGAATCGGACTGGGAAGAGAGGACGAAAGCACTTCTCGAGCGGTTCCGGCTCACGGAATTCAAGGACCGGGACGGACGGCTTTTATCCGGCGGACAGATGAGAAGGGCATCACTTGCCATCGGAATTGCCCTCAATCCTGAGATTCTGCTTCTGGATGAGCCGACGGCCAATCTGGATATTGCGACGAGAAAAGAGATTATGCGCACACTGAATGATATAAAAGAAATCACAGAGACAGTGATGATAGCGACGCACGATATGCAGCTTGTATGCGAGTGGGCGGAACGGATCATTGTTCTGTGTCAGGGAGAAGTCATTGCGGACGGAACGAGAGATGAGATTTTCGGGGATATGGAAGTCGTAAAAAAATCCGGAATCCGACCACCGGAGATTTTTACCCTTGGACAGGAGATTCAGTCGGACGCATTCTGTTACACAGTGGATGAATTTGTACAGGGATTTGGAGGAAACTAAGATGAGTGGAATGATGAAAAAGATGTCCGAGAACATTCTGGATAAGTTTTCCATGGATTTTCTGCGGAATCAGGTTCTGAAAAATGCGTATGGAAATGATGATACGTTGATTGCAAAGACGGATCCGAGAGTGCTGCTCGTCTGGTATCTGTTTTTTGCTGTTGTACCATGGTTTATGAATGATCTGGTATTTCTGCTTGGATGCTTTCTTCTGGTGGCAGTGACCACGATCATGGCACGCGTGGCAGGGCTGGTGCTGGTTTTATTCGGTCTCGGAGTGTTTTCGCAGACAGGATATCTGTTTGTTGTCTCGCTTCTTTTTGGAGGCAATACGGAGACAATTGTGCCGCTGCTTGTACTGACATTAAAGGTGGCAACAGTCTCACTGGCCTCGATTACCGTATTTTCCGGTCTGGATCCGGACCGTCTGTCGAATGGGCTGATGTGGTATGGATGCCCGGAAAAGCTGTCCTTTTCCATTTCCTATGCATACCGGATGCTGCCGATGCTGATGGAGGAGTTTCAGAATGTGCTACTTTCTTACCGGTTGAGGGGAAACGCACCGGACAGCAAAGGCGTGATGGGAAAGATCCGTTATCTGATTTACCAGGTGAAGGTCATTATCCATTCCTTTTATCCGCTTATGCTTAATACGGCAAAACGGTCCAGAACTACAGTGGAAGCCCTGGAGATCAAAGGGTACCGCTATGCGGCGGTGAACAAAGAAGTAAAGAAGATGAAACTATCTTCCTTAAAGGTGACGTACAATGACATGCTGTTCGCAGCGGTTTCGTTTTTGTGGATCGCGGTCGTTGTACTGGTTATGGTAATGATATAGGAGGCGCACATGTATCTTGATTTTCACACCCACGGAAAACTGGCAAAAAAACTGCCGTTTTCTACGGTATACACTGACTGGCTGTTTGGAGAGGCAAAGGACGCAGGACTGAATGCACTTTGCCTGACTGAACATTTTAACACCTTACAGTTTGATGAACTTTACGGCTATCTGATGAAAACATGCCGGAGGGACGGGGATACGCTCGTTACGGAAGGCGGGCTCCGGATTTTTGCCGGAATGGAGACAGATATTGCAGAAGGTGGTCATATTTTATCAATCGGGACGCCGGAGAATATTCTGGAACTGAACCGGAGACTGGAACCGAATAAGGAGAAAGGATCCTTTCTCACATTCGAAAAACTGATGAATTTGTTTGAGAAATATCCTATAATAGTAGGAGCAGGGCATCCGTTCCGGGAGGGAGGACATATTCCGGAACTTCCGATGGAACAGCTTGGCCGTTTCCATTTTCTGGATCTTAACGGGAAGGATGTTGCGCAGGACCGGAAAGGTACCGAAGAAAAGACATACCGGCTCGGGAACAAGCTAGGGATCCCGGTGGTCAGCGGAAGCGACACCCATCAGGCAGTTCAGTACGGATGCATTCGGACAAAATTTGAAAAAGAAATCATTACAGTAAGCGATCTTTATGCAGAGATGAAAAAAGGAGCGTATGAGATTCTCATATCTGACAATGCTTCTTTCAAGGTCCGGACAGCAGGAATTTTGAAGAAAGCACTGAAAGAAATCGATGCCCTTGGCGGAAATTATGTGAACGTGCTGGTGGAAAAGCAGGCGTAATGTTTTCGGACAGAGCACATCGAGCGGTTAGGAGAGACAGGGAAATGGAAATGATATTTGAAAAAGCTGTTGAGATTGTAAAGAAAAACGGGGCGGAGCTCACCGGAAGAGACGGGGCAGACACCATCCGGGAAAAAGGACGGACCGACTATGTAACAGAAGTGGATATCCGGGTACAACGGCAGATTTTTGCGGAGTTAAAAGAACTGGATCCAACAGCTCAGCTTCTTGGAGAAGAGAAAGAGAATGAGGGAATCGACCGGAAGGGGAGCATCTGGATTCTGGATCCGGTGGACGGGACAACGAACCTGATCCATGATTTTCAGCACAGCACCATTTCTCTTGCTTATGCCAAAGGAGGAAAAATTCTGTTTGGAGTCGTCTATGATCCATTTCATGAAGAATGCTTTACTGCGGAACTCGGGAAAGGCGCATTTTTAAATGGAAAGCCGATTCAGGTAAGCAAAAAAGAACAGCTTGGCGACTGCCTGACTGCCATAGGCACCTCACCAGGATGCCGGGAACACGCGGACGAAAATTTTGCCAGAATGAGGCGCATCTATGATCAGTGCCAGGATATACGAAGAATCGGGAGCGCGGCACTGGAACTTTCCTATGTGGCATGCGGGCGTCTGGATGGATTTTATGAAGAGAACCTGAAAATCTGGGACTACGCGGCCGGAAGCCTTCTGGTCACAGAAGCAGGCGGAACGACAGTCATAGAGGGACCGGATACCATGGCATGCACACCAAAAATCCGGGAAGAATTTCAGAAACTACTTAAGATTACGGAGGAAGAAAGATGGAATGGCTGATGCCGGATGAGGACAGCAAGTATACAAAATCAGATTTAAAAATTATGGACTTTATCGAGAACTATACGGATGAATTCCTTTTTATGAGTATCGGACAGCTTGCAAAACGGCTGGACATGTCCGAAGCGACCATCTCCAGATTTGCAAGACATATCGGCTATACCGATTTTAAAGAAATGAAAAACCATGTGGCTGCCCGCAAAGTAGGAAAAGGACCGGCCAGAAAAATCGCAGGCACCCTGATGAAAATTCAGGGATTTGACATCCGCAAATGGTTTACCTACCAGCAGGAATGCCTTGAACGGACTCAGAATCAGATTGATATCGGTGAAATGGATAAAGCACTCACTGCAATCCAGAAAGCCAGACGAATCTATATCCACGCCAAAAACGCATCTGCATCTGCCGGACAACTGCTGTTTTTCCGGCTTCGCAGACTTGGATTTGATGTGACCATGGTGCCATCCGGCGGTTCCGAAGTGATCGAAGGAATCGCACACGCAGGCGAAGGAGACCTCGTTATCATCTTCAGTTACTCCAAAGTATCCACAGAAGGAAGGATCATCCTGGACTACGCACAGACCGCAGGCTACCAGACACTTGCCTTCACAAGCAGACTCTACGCACCAAGCGACCAGCGGGCAGACATCAACATTTACGTATACCGGGGAGAAAAAGAAGAATACCACTCCATGACCACCGCCGTTGCCATGATCGACGCCATGGTACTAGCCATCTCCGAACGCATGGCATCCCAGTCCGCCGAACGCCTCGGCAAAGTACAAAATCTCAAGAAACTCTATCGGAAAGATAGGGATTAACACCATTGGGGACGTGTTCCGATGCATCGGAACACGTCCCCCCCGTTTCACACTGATCTGGAAAATCTGCCTACAGAACCGGAAATAAGAAAGAAAATCATAGACAGAATGTAGATTGTATGGTTTTTTCTCCTGTGATAAGATAAAGGAGACGAGCATGCAGGGACAAGGAGAAAAGAGATGATAAAAGTAATAGCAGCGGATATGGACGGAACGCTTTTAAATTCCGGACATACGATTTCAGAGCAGACTTATCAGACAATACAGGATGTTCAACAGGGTGGAATCCGTTTTATGATCGCAACAGGAAGGGATTATCCATCGGCATCCGATACATTAAAAAATTTTCCGCTGGACTGTGACTGGGTGACGGGAAGTGGCGCGGAGATCCGAAACCGGGATGGAGAGCTTCTTCAGACGATACCTATGGATCCGAAGTGCTTTGAACAGATCGTTTCCTGTGTGGAGAAGTTCCCGGCGTATATCCGTTTCTGCACGACGGGAAAGGATATTGTCCTGACAGGGGAAGAAGATCTGGAGCAGAAGCTTCTGGAAGAGTCCAGGTTGTTTTTCCCGGGAAATACGGATGAAGAAATCCTTGAATCGGATCAGTTTCAGCAGCTGCTGAGGCGCATGTGCCGAATCGGGAGCCTGGAGGAGCTCTGGGAGATGAAGATTCCGATTTATAAAGTGTTTATCAACGCAAAGACCGGGGAAATCATTCAGGAGATCTGGAAAGAGATGGAAAAGATTCCGGGAATCGCGGTTGCATCTTCCTTTTTTAACAATCTGGAGCTGACGGATGAGAAGGCACAAAAAGGGCATGCGATCTCAAGATATATGGAAAAGCTGGGGTACCGGAAAGAAGAAGTGATGGTACTTGGAGACAGTCTGAATGATCTGTCCATGTTTCAGGCCGGATTCGGCGCGGCAGTAGCGATGGGAAATGCCCATGAAAAGATACTGGAAGTGGCAGGTTACATTACAAAAACCAATGATGAGGACGGTGCGGCCTTTGCAATGCGCCTTGCATTGGAAAACCGGCTGGATGAGATAAAAAAGTAAATAGAAAAGAACAGAAGCTGACGGGAAGACCTGTCAGTTTTTTGTTTTCTTCCATACTCTGGCTGTGGTATCATAGATAGCATAGGGAGGGAAATTTGATGATGCATGAGAAGGATTACACAAAAGAAAACGCAAAAACAATCGACCAGTGGGTAGAGGAAGGCTGGATCTGGGGCATACCGATTTCCCACGAGGTATATGAAAAGGCCGTAAACGGAGAATGGGAGATGGTGCTGACACCGACAAAGCCGGTTCCAAAATCCTGGTTTCCGGAGTTGAAAGGGAAGAAGATTCTGGGGCTTGCCTCCGGAGGTGGACAGCAGATGCCCATTTTTGCGGCGCTTGGCGGGATCTGTACCGTGCTGGACTATTCGGACCGGCAGCTTGCAAGTGAAGAGATGGTGGCAAAAAGGGAAGGGTACGACATTGAGATTGTCAAAGCGGATATGACTAAGAACTTTCCGTTTGCGGATGAGACCTTTGACCTGATTTTCCATCCGGTTTCCAACTGCTATGTGGAAGAAGTCCTGCCGGTATGGAAAGAATGTTACCGTGTGTTGAAAAAGGGCGGGATTCTTCTTGCCGGCGTGGATAACGGAATCAATTATATCTTTGATGAGACCGAGACACGTCTGGTTCATGGACTTCCGTACAATCCGTTGAAAGACAGGAAACTGTATGAGGAAGCGATGCAAAGCGGTGACGGGATTCAGTTTTCTCATACGGTGGAGGAGCAGATCGGCGGGCTTCTAAAGGCTGGATTTTGTCTTACCCATCTTTATGAAGACACGAATGGAGAAGGGAATCTTCATGAGCATGGAATCCCGACATTTTTGGCAGTGCGTGCAGAGAAAGAGACGTAAAAGCAATAGACAGGAGTGAAAGGCATGGCAGAAATTTTATTGCTGGAAGATGAGGAAAGTGTCAATCGTGGGATTGAGTTCACATTAAAAAAAGAAGGGTATGAGGTGGATAGTGCCAGAACGATCAAAGAGGCCTGGGAGATGTTCTTGAAAGACGAGCCGGGTCTGATGATCTGTGATGTGAATCTGCCGGATGGCAACAGTCTGGATCTGATCCGGCGGATCAGAAAAGACAGCATGACGCATGTGATCTGCCTGACCGCGATGGATACGGAAATGGATCAGGTTATGGGATACGAGGCAGGGGCGGATGATTACGTCACAAAACCGTTCAGCCTGTCGGTGCTTGTCCTGAAAGTGAACGCCTTTTTTAAACGGCATCAGAAAGCGGCTGCCGATGAAATCGAATCCGGAGAGTTTATCTTTTCCATGTCCAGGATGTGTGCAAAGAAAGAGGATGGGGAAGTTTCGTTTACAAAAAACGAGTGGAAGATGCTGAAGCTTTTTCTGGAACATCCAAGACAGATCCTGTCTAAGGGACAGATTTTGGATCAGCTCTTTGATGTGGATGGTGAATTCGTAGATGAAAATACAGTGGCAGTCAATATCAGAAGGCTTCGTGAAAAGATTGAGCCGGATATTTCACATCCTCAGTATATCCGGAATGTCCGGGGGCTGGGATACATCTGGGACCAGGACTGCCAGAAAAGGCAGGGGAACAGGTCATGAAAAAAGAGACAAAGCGGTGTATTACAGAACTGGTTCTCGGATTTCTTGTGACGGCCGCCGTGACAGCAATGATTTTGTTCTGGCAGTATGAGACATATCTGGAAAATCTGGCTTCCAGGGCAAGACTGCTTTTGGCGGAAAATCCAGCGGAAGAGGTGTTTCAGATTCTGAAAGAGGACGGGGATCTGAATACAGAAGAAGTGCAGGATATTCTCGGAGACTACGGATATGAGCATGTCAGGGACAGTCTGGAAGGGCAACGTTTTCTGAGAAACTGCGGATGGACGGCAGGCGGTGCAGTGGCTCTTTATCTTGGCTATGTGGCCGTTGTTTTCTATGAAAAACACAGACATAAAAAGGAAATGGAAGAACAGAGCAAAAAGGCGGCAGACGGGATTGCGAGAATCCGGGAAGGTGATTACCGGCAGGATCTTATGGACTGGTATGAAGAGGAAGAAAGTGAAGACCGGATTCTGGATGAGCTGGATTCTCTCGGAAACTACGTGGAAATGATGGAAGCACAGGCACAGCAGGAGAAGCAGGAGACGAAGACGCTGGTCACCGATATTTCCCATCAGCTGAAGACACCGGTAGCGGCGCTCAATTCCTGCTTTGAAGTGCTGAAAAATGAGGACCTGACAAAGGACGAACGCCGGGAGTTTGAGGGCAGACTGGAAGAACAGATGCAAAGCCTGGGACAGCTGGTGGAAGCGCTTGTAAATATTTCCCGGATGGAGACCGGAATGATTGAGTTGAAGCTTACAGAGGGCAGAATCTTTGATGTGATTCTGGAAGCGGTCAACCGTGTATGGGTAAAGGCTCAGAAAAAGGAGATTGAAATCGAGATGGAGGCGGAAGACAAGCTGGAAGATCTTATTCTTCCGCTCGACTCCAAATGGCTGTGTGAGGCGCTGATTAATCTGCTGGATAACGCGGTAAAATACAGTCCGCCGGGAACAACCGTGACGATCCGCGCAGCCAGAATGGCATCCTTTTTGAGAATAGAGATCCAGGATCAGGGAATCGGAATTGCCAGAGAAAACTATCACAAAGTCTTTCAGAGATTTTACCGGGGGGATGAAAAGGAAGTTCAAAAGGAGGAAGGTTCCGGTGTGGGGCTTTACCTTGCCCGGAAGATCATTGAAGGCCATCACGGCACCATTTCTCTGGATGGAAAGAAGATGAAAAAAGAGAAAGGATCCGTGTTTGTAGTGCAGATTCCATATCGGTAGAAGAGAAGTCTTACAAAACTGTAAGGTTTTTTTTCTGTTTCTGCAAGGGAAATGAAAGACAGGCGCGGTAAGATAGATGACAGAACAGGAAAATGACAGCAGAAAGGAATCAGATGATATGGATAAAATTTTAAGAACAGAAAATTTATGTAAATATTATGGAAGCGGCGAAAACGAAGTAAGAGCGGTGCAGAATGCCAACATTGACATCCAGAAAGGAGAATTTGTCGCGATTGTCGGAAAATCCGGTTCCGGAAAAAGCACGCTGCTTCATATGCTGGGCGGGCTTGACACCCCGACAAGCGGGAAAGTATTTATCCGCGGGAAAGACATTTTCTCGTACAAAGAAGACGCTCTTGCAGTCTTTCGGAGAAGAAAAATAGGTTTTATTTTCCAGTCGTTTAACCTGGTTTCCTCCATTAATGTGTGGGAAAATATTGTGCTCCCGATCGGACTGGACGGACGCAAAGCGGATGAAGCATTTGTCATGGATATTGTAAAGACGCTGGGACTGGAAAAGAAGCTTCACAATCTTCCAAATACACTTTCCGGAGGTCAGCAGCAAAGAGTTGCCATCGCAAGGGCGCTTGCTTCCCGCCCGGATATCCTCTTTGCCGATGAGCCGACGGGAAATCTGGATTCCCGGACAAGTGACGAGGTCATAGCACTTCTGAAAATGTCCGTGGAAAAATACGGACAGACACTGGTTATGATTACACACGACGAAGACATTGCCCAGATCGCGGACCGGATTCTCGTGATTGAGGACGGAAAGGTGGAAGAGTTAAGATGAAAATGATCACAAAACTTGCACTGAGTAACAATAAAAAGAATAAGACAAGAAGCATTCTTATTATGCTTTCCATCTTCCTTACCACGGTACTGCTTTCAGCAATCGCCACGTTCGGGTACGGCCAGATCAAATTTCAGAGTGCAAACGCAGAAGAATTTTATGGTTCCTATTACGGCTCCTACGCCGGAGTAACCGAAGATCAGATCGGCGAGATGGAAAAGCGGAGCGAATTTGACCGGATCGGAAGAGCGGCAACTATTGGAACTATTGAAAACGCGAGAAGCATTTCCATGGTCTGGATGGATAATGAGACCAGGGATCTGGCTAATCTTGACAGGCAGCTTCAGGAAGGTGCCTTCCCGGAACAGGAAAATGAAATTGCGGGGCAGAAGGCCATGTTTGAGCGGATCGGCTATCCGGATGTGAAAGTGGGAGACAAGGTGAACATCCGGTTCCGGAGAAATACTCACGAGACCTATCAGGAAAAAGAGTTTCTTGTAAGCGGCATCATGAGCCAGACGGTGAAAGAGCAGGAAAATCAGTCTTATACGGCCTACGTCTCCAAAGCCTGCTATGAGTCCCTCTATGCACCGGAAGAACGGGCATATACGATTTATTTCAGCCTGTCCGATTCCGTGGATGTAAATTCCTCCACTCTGGAGATGACCATCAAAGACCTGGCGGAGGAATGCGGGATCAATCCGGAATATGCCTTTGACAATATGTATTATTCTATGTGGGTTCTGGATCCGGGTATGGAAATGATTGTCGGCTGCATCGTTGTGGCACTGATTGTAGTATTCTTTGCAGTCATGGTCATTTACAACATTTTTCAGGTAGGACTGATTCAGAAGATTCAGGAATACGGAAAAATCAAGGCGCTTGGCGCAACGAAAAAACAGATGAAAAAACTGGTATTCCGGGAAGGAATGCTGCTTACCATAATCAGTATTCCGGCAGGACTGATTGTCGGAACCACCGTTTCCATTGGCTTTATGAACAGCTGGCTCTCTCAGAGCACAACCTTAGGAAACCAGGATGTGGTACAGGTTAATATGGTATCGATTCCATTACTTCTCCTCTGTGCGGCAGCATCAGCCATTGCGGTATGGGCGGCATTGAAACGTCCGATGAAAGTGATTTCCAGGATTTCGCCGGTGGAGGCAATCCGTTTCCAGGGCAGTCAGAAGAAAAACAAAGGACTTCGCAGGGGCAGAAAACAGATGGGCGTGCGCCAGTTGACCCAGGCTAATATGTCCATGAACCGGAAGCGGACCATCACCACAATTATTTCCATGGGACTTTCCTGTGTCCTCTTTGTAGTGGCAGCCAACTTTACCGGAAATGTCAGCACCAGATATGACGCAAGAAAACAGGTACCGTACGGACAGTTCCAGATCGACCTTACCTACAGCAAGGCTGATACGGCCTATCCGGAAAACAATCTGGACTCCATCTTAAAAGCCAACCCTCTGGATGAGGAACTGGTGGAACAGATCAGGAAAATCGATGCCGTTACAGATATCAAGATCCGCTACATGATGTACGCTTATGATCAGAACGGCAATCTTCAGTCCATCGGCGTTCTGAACAAAGAACAGTTCGATGACGAAGAATACCAGGGGTCATTAAAAGGAGAAGTTGACTACGAAACCGCAGCGAAAAACGGAGACATCCTTTACGGCTGGTCTTATTTCATCGAAGAGAGCGGTTATGATCTCGGAGATACCGTCACCATGACTATGGGAGACGCAGGCGGCGAAGCCAGGTTCCAGGGAACAATGACAGGAGCCTTCGGAAGCAGCAATTACGACTGGATTATCACAGATGAAGCCTATGATCAGCTGGGACTTTCCGGAAAAAGCATCGGTACCATCTGGGTAGACTGCCGCCCGCAGGACTGCGCAGACGTACAAAACCAGCTGGAAGACCTGCTCACGAATAAACAGCGTTACGAATTCAGCACCTATCAGGGCGCACTGGAGACATCCGAAAGCAGCCTCGGCATGTTCGAGACACTTGCCTACGGCTTCCTCCTCCTCGTCGGACTGATCGCATTCATGAATATGGCAAATACCATAATCATCAGCATCATCACACGAAAACGAGAACTCGGCGTCATGCAGGCACTCGGCATGACAAACAGCCAGATGAACAGCATGCTCAGAAACGAAGGAGTCCTCTTCACCGCCGGAAGTATCCTCGTATCCCTCCTCGTCGGCATGCCGGCAGGATACGCACTTTTCTGCTACGGAAGAGAACATGGATACTTCGGTCTGGATGTGTACCACATCCCGGTCATCGAGATCGCTGCCATGATTATCATCCTAACGGCACTACAGATCTCACTCTCCTTCATACTGAGCCGAAACATCAAAAAAGAATCCATCGTCGAACGGATTCGCTATCAAGAATAACCTACTGAGATGGTAGGAAATAACACCATTGGGGACGGGTTCCTGTGCATCGGTACACGTCCCCAAGTTTTTATGTTGACGGAAGTGGTGTGTGGAAGATATAGTATGTTTATAGGAGCAACCTGTAATATAGGATATGTATCAAGGAAGGTGAGGAGTGATGGACAGTGGAGAGAAATGAGATTCCGGGGCAGGGGTCCTGCAGGATTGAGAGTGGATTCTGGAACCGGTATATCGGGGTGATACGGAATGGTGTAATTCCGTATCAGTGGGATATTTTGAATGATCGGAGAGAGGATGCCGAGCCCAGTCATGCGATCGACAATTTCCGGATTGCGGCAGGTGAGATGGAGGGGGCGTTTTACGGGCAGGTGTTTCAGGACAGTGATGTGTATAAGTGGCTGGAGGCTGTCGGAAATATTTTAATGCTGGAGCGGGATCCGCATCTGGAGGAGCAGGCGGACTCTTTGATTGATCTGATTGTAAAAGCGCAGGAGGCGGACGGGTATCTGGATACCTATTTTACGATCCGGGAGCCGGAGAAGAAGTGGAGTGATCTGCTGGAGTGCCATGAGCTTTATTGTGCGGGGCATATGATCGAGGGAGCGATTGCTTATTATCAGGCAACGGGAAAAGAAAAGATCTACCGGGCGGCCTGTCGTCTTGCGGACTATCTGACGCAAATCTTTGGAAAGGAAGAGGGAAAGATGCACGGCTATCCGGGGCATCAGGAAATTGAACTTGCATTGCTGAAACTGTATGATGTGTCGGGAGAAGAGCGGTATCTGAGGCTTGCATCGTATTTTCTTGAGACAAGGGGCAGGAACCGGTTTTTTGAGGAGGAGTTTGAAAAGCGCGGAAGGACCACTTTCTGGAACGGGGCAAAAATTCCGGAACCCAATGAGAGGTACAATCACTATCCTTATAGCTATTACAATCAGTTTCATGCACCGGTCCGGCAGCAGGAGACGGCGGATGTATATGTACACGGCGATGGCTGATCTTGCGGCAAAGACGAAGGACCAGGAACTTTACCGGGTCTGCAGAAGGCTGTGGGATGATGTGACTACAAAGCAGATGTATCTGACCGGCGGAATCGGTGCGACTTCGTCCGGAGAAGCGTTTACGCAAGACTACGATCTGCCGAATGATACGAATTATTCCGAGACCTGCGCGTCCATCGGACTGATTTTTTTTGCTCATAGAATGCTGCAGTGCGAAACGGATTCGGTATACGGGGATGTAATGGAGCAGGCTCTGTATAATACTGTGCTTGGCGGAATGAACTATGAAGGGAACCGGTTTTTCTATGTGAATCCGCTGGAAGCGGTTCCGGAGGTAAGCAAGGCAAATCCGGAGCGGCATCATGTCGGGACTCTCCGCAGGAAATGGTTCGCATGTGCCTGTTGTCCGCCGAATCTCGCAAGGCTGATCGGAAGTCTTTGGAAATATATTTATACGGTCGGGGAAAGCCGGGTCAATGTCCAGCTGTATATTGCAGGGACTGCGCATCTGAATACAGGGGGACAGACGCTTTCGGTCATCCAGAAAACAGAGTATCCGAACGATGGCAAGATCAGCTTTACGATTCAGGGTGATGGAGAAAGAGATATTGAATTTGCGCTTCGGATTCCCGGCTGGGCAGAAAACTGGCGCTTTACGATCAATGGAGAAGCGGTGGTGCCGGATCAGGTTGAAAAGGGATATGCTGTGTTTTGCAGGAACTGGAAACAGGAGACCACGATTCAGGCAGATTTTGAGATGAAAGCACAGTTTGTCGGGGCAAATCCGAAGATCCATTATGATCTTGGCAGGGCGGCCATGACAAGAGGACCACTGGTGTACTGCCTGGAGGAAGCGGACAACGGGCCGCGTCTGGATGAACTGGTGCTGAATACGGAAGCGGGAATCCGGGAGACGGCCCGTCCGGAGTGGAATGGATATGTGGAGCTGGAGGCAGATGCTGTCCGGATCAAACTGCCGGAGGGGCAGGACCTTTACATGACGTATCGTCCGGTGAAGGAAAAAGTCAAAGTCCGGGCTGTCCCGTATTATCTGTGGAACAACCGGGGTGAAGGAGAAATGCAGGTCTGGATGAAAGCAGATTGACAGATAAAGAAAGAGGAGGAATGGGTATGAATCCGTATATTGGACATGATTCGCAGATCTGGAGTGTGGAAGAACACCGCCTTGTAGGCGGGAAAGGAGATGGAATGCGTCTGCTGGAAATCAGCAGCGGGACAGGGGTGCATCTGACGGTGTCGCTGGACCGTGCGGCGGATATTTCCAGACTTCGGTTCCGCGGAATCAATATGGGGTACTTTTCCCCGTGCGGGTATGTGGGACCGGCATATTATGACAGGAGAGAGGATCATTTTCTCAAATCCTTTACAGCAGGATTTTTGACCACATGCGGTCTGGAATCGGCAGGCGTGCCGTGTGAAGACGGCGGGGAACAGGTGCCGATGCACGGTTCGATCGCCAATATCCCTGCGGAATATTACCGGTGGGAGGAGGAAGACGGCGAGATCGTTGTTCATGCGCAGATGCGGGACGAGGTGATTTTTGGCAGGAAACTGAAGCTGATAAGAGAGATCCGGGTCAGCCTTACGGAAGCTTCGTTTACAATCTGTGACAGGATTGTCAATGAAGGAGACCGGACGGAGCCGATTGAGCTTTTGTACCATATGAATATGGGCTATCCACTCCTGGATGAAGACAGTATTGTGGAAGTATCCTCGGAACAGGTGCGCCCGCGCAATGCCCATGCGGCAGAAGACCTGGAAAACTGGATGCATATGGAGAAACCGCAGGCAGGCTATGAGGAACGCTGTTATTACCATGAATGTAAAAAAGAGGGTCGTGCGTCCATCTGCCAGCCGAAACTTGGAATCGGCCTGGAAATCCGGTTTGATCCGAAGAAACTGGACTGCTTTACCGAGTGGAAAATGATGGGCGTCCGGGATTATGTGCTTGGGCTGGAATGTGGCAACTGTTATCCGGACGGCAGAGATGTCATGAGGAGGGACGGACGCCTGAAATTTGTGGAACCGGGAGAGACCCTTATCTATCATGTGAAAGTGCGTTTGTTCGAGAAATAGAAAAACCGGGCAGAAAGGATTGTATCCTCCAGACAGAAGTTTTATAATAAACATTACGTGAAAAGGGGGATATGAAAATGAGAGGAAAAGAGAAGGTGGACAGATCCGGATATTTATTCAGCAGCCGGGATCTGACGGCTTTGCTGATTCCGCTGGTAATTGAGCAGCTTTTATCCGTACTGGTCGGGATGGCGGACAGCATTATGGTAGCGAATGTAGGAGAAGCGGCGGTTTCCGGGGTGTCGCTGGTGGATAATATCATGGTGCTTCTGATCAACGTGTTTTCTGCTCTTGCAACCGGAGGTGCCGTGGTTGCAGGGCAGTATCTTGGACGAAAAGATAAAGAAAAAGCCAGACAGGCTGCTACACAGCTTATCTGGTTTATTACGATCTGTGCAGTTGTGATTACCGTACTGATTTATCTGTGCAAAAGCTGGATTCTTCATGGAGTGTTTGGAAAGATCGAAGAGGATGTCATGCGGCATGCAGACATTTATCTGATGATTGTGGCGGCATCTGTTCCGTTCATTGCATTATATAACGGCGGTGCGGCTATTTTCCGTACAATGGGGAATTCGGAAGTTTCCATGCGGGTGTCTGTTATTATGAATATTATCAATGTGACAGGTAACGCATGTTTGATTTATGGACTGCACAGGGGAACTGAAGGGGTGGCTGTTCCAACGCTCATATCCAGAATGGTGGCGGCGATACTGATCATTTCTCTGCTGCTTCGTCCGGGTCAGACAATATCCATGGAGAGAAATCTACATTACCGTCCGGACTGGCAGATGATCAGGAACATTTTGAAGGTCGGAATTCCGAATGGACTGGAAAACAGTATGTTTCAGCTTGGAAAGATCATTGTATTGAGCCTTGTTTCTACATTTGGTACATATGCAATTGCGGCCAATGCGGTTTCCAATACTATTGCTTCTTTTCAGGTTCTTCCGGGAATGGCCATCGCACTGGGAGTGACGACGGTTATTGCCAGATGTGTGGGTGCCGGAGATTATGAGCAGGTTAAATACTACACAAAGAAACTTATGATCATTACATATTTGAGCATGATTGTAACCAATACGATTATTCTGTTTGTACTGCCGTGGATTTTAAAAGCGTATCATTTGTCGAAGCTTACGGCATCCACAACGACACAGATTGTCGGATTCTATGCAATATGCAGTGTACTGATCTGGCCGCTGGCATTTACAACACCGGCTGTATTCCGGGCAGCAGGAGATGCAAGGATGTGTATGGTTATTTCTGTGGTTTCCATGTGGATTTTCCGGATTATTTTCAGCTATATTCTGGGACAGTATTTTGGAATGGGTGTATTTGGCGTCTGGGTTGCCATGATTATCGACTGGGTTGCCCGCTCTGTCTGTTTTCTGCTCCGCTTTAAAAGCGGAAAATGGAAGCATGAAGCAATTGTCTCCTGAAAAAGAAGAAAATCAGGAACCGGGAGCTGCCTGCTGCTTCCGGTATTCTCTTGGCGACATGTGAAAGCGCTCCTTAAAGGCACGGTTGAATGTGCGCAGACTGGTGAAACCGGCATTCATGGCAAGTTCAGTAACCGGAAGCGAGGTGTTCTTCAACAGCCCAAGCGCACAGTTCAGACGAAGGTCATTTAAATACTGGTTAAAGTTTGTATGAAAAACGGAGGAAAAGACACGGGAAAGCGCAAACTGGCTGTAACCAAGATCTTTGGCCATCCGGGACAAAGAGAGCTCTTCTGTAAAATGTCCTGCCATGTAGGAGACGGCATCAAATACAATGTCCTGCCCTGTCAAATCCTTTTTGGGCTGTAGAGAGAAAAGCGGAAGTGTCCGGGAAAGGATGATCTGGGTGTAGGACTGACAAAGCACTGAAGTCCAGGCAGGGGTTCCAAGATTCAGAAGAGACTGCAGGGCATACGTAATGTCCGGATGGACGTTTGCCGCAGACAGGACAGGATATTCAGGAACAAAGTTTTGAAGATGATCTGAGAATGGACCCGAAAGCGAAGGGGCGGCAAGCAGATAAACTGCCTGACAGAACGCGCTGTCAAAGACCTGATAGTGGTGGATCTGCTCAGGAAATACAATTCCGAAATCGCCGGTATTCATATGGAAAAGCTCTGTACCGATGCCAAGTTCTAGCGTACCACTGGTAACAAAAATGCATTCCAGTGACCGGTGAAGGTGGGGAGGAACATGGACAGAAGTCTTTTTCTCAATTTCCATACTGGATTCTTTCAGTTCATAAAAAAAGTGCATATACATATCCCTCCTGCAAAATCTGGCCGGTTTCTCCATATATTTGACAAGAATTATAGCGAAAATTAAGCTACAATGCAATCAAAATTAAAAGGAGGTGCCGGAAATGCTTAGAAAATGGAGTGCATTTTTAAGAGAGTCTTTCGAGACATGCATGGAGCAGATCTACACAAGAGATCTTTTCTAACAGATGGCGGGAAGGACAATGAAAGACAAAAGAAAAAGGCGGCTGCCGTGATCCGGTCAAAAATCAGACCGGTTACGACAGCCGCCTTTGATCTTATTGCCGTTCTTTTTGAGAACGGTTATGCTCTTTCTTCACTCCATTTCAGGAAATTTCCGGTGTTGGCATCAATTTCAAAGTCATATTCCACCTGCTGGTAAATCACATCACCCTCGTAAATGTATTTCCCGTCATCGTGTTCCAACTCCATGCGCAGATCCTGCTCTGTAGCGCCCGGAACCCGCTCCAGGACAGCTGCCTTTGCGTCGGCTTCACTGATCTGAACATTCGGAGTCTGGGTAGTTCCGGTATTGCTCTGGGTATTGTTCTGAGTATTATTCTGGGTGTTATCCTGGGTGCTGTTCTGGGTGTCATCCTGTGACTGAGCCGTGTCTGTATTGCCGGCAGTGTCTGTGCCGCTTTGAATCTGACTGCGTCCGTTTCCTGCAGTTTCCGTATCGTAACTCAGGATGTCACCGTTTTCGGCGTTGATCTCATAGTCATATTCTGTATCGCCGGAGCTGAACTGAATCTCATAGGTAGTTCTTCCATCGTCCCGTTCCTTAGAAGACTGGAATCTGGAAATATCAGATTCAGCTACGCCTGCATTTTCCAGAGCGATCTCTTTTGCCTTTGCTTCTCCGATATCATTTCCTCCTCCGCATCCGGCCGCCAGACCGAGAAGTGTAAGGGTAACTGCTGCTGTAACAATCATTCTTTTTTTCATAATAAATCTCCTTTCTATAATGTCCCTCTGGTTTTTCGGGGTGTTTTTTTGTTGTTGATATAAGTATAGTACCCAAAGATTAAAGGAACATTAAAGGAAAACAGAAATTTATTTTTTTTCTTCCGGCAGCAAAAAGGTAAATATGGTTCCCTTTTCCGGGATGCTTTCCGCTGTGATTGTACCGCCATGTGCCTCGACAATCCATTTCACCATGGAAAGTCCAAGTCCGGAATGACCGGATGCGCTCCGGGAGGTGTCTGCCCGGTAAAACCGTTCCCAGATGTGGGGCAGATCTTCTTTGGAAATGCCGATGCCGTCATCTTCTACGGAACCGGCGATAAATCCGTTCTGCCGGAAACAGGAGACGAAAATGTGTCCGCCTTCTCTTCCATAATAAATAGCATTGGAAATCAGATTGACAAGCATCCGGATATAAAAGGTTTCGTCTGCGGAAGCATACAGTTCCGGCTCAATCTGTGTGCTGATTGTAATCTGTTTTTCTTCAGCCAGAATTGACTGTTCTTCGCAGACCATCTCGGTGAGTTCGCTGAGATTGAGTGATTCCATCTGAAGCTGCTGTCTTCCCTGATCTGCCCTTGAGAGCAGCAGAAGCTGGGAAATAATCTGAGCCATATTCCGCGCCTTTTTTTCGATCAGTTCAATCTGCTGACGGTGTTCACCGTTCAGGGTTTCGTCGGCAAGTGCCGCGTCACACTGGGCCAGAATCACGGTAATCGGAGTACGAAGCTCATGGGAAACATCAGAAGTAAACTGCTGTTCCCTCCGGAAGGCACGTTCAATCCGGTCAAGCAGCTGGTCAAATGTATCGGCAAGCTGATAAATTTCATCGGTTCCATTTCCAAGCTCGACGCGTCGGGAAAGATCCTGGTTTGTCTGAATTTCCTGTACCGTATCCGTGATCCTGCGGACAGGGCGGAGCGTCCTTCGCGTAAAGAGATATCCGATCACTGCAGTCAACACAACCAGAAGCGGAAGCACAATCATGGCGAAACGGAGCGTGATCCGGAAACTGGATTCCGCCTCTGTGACAGAGGAAATTCCGCGGATATAGACGAGTCCATAGCCGGAAATCCGGTGGGCAAGGTCAAACACGTACCACTGACGGCCGGAATCGGAAAGTGTCTGGAGCTGTCCGTCGGAAAAATCCGGCTTCAGATCAAATCCGTAGGGAATCCGTCCATACAGAAGCTCTCCGGTCTCCGTATAAAGGGACAAATACACACCGCCGTCCAGATCATAGAAATCCGAATCCAGATCAAAAGAACCGTCTTCCCATTCGACATCCTCCATGCTTTCCTGCACCTGCTTTTTCAGTGTATTCTGCGTAGAAGCAAGAATCTCCTGATTGCTCAGGGAGAACAAAATCGCAAGAGCCGCGCAGGTCAGAAGTGTCATGAAAAAGGAATACAGTAATGTTACTTTTAATTTTAAAGATAATCGTTTCATGATACCACCTTCAGGACGTATCCGGCGCCCCGTACTGTATGAATCAGTTTCGGCTCGTACCCGTCATCGATTTTGCGGCGGAGATAGCGGATATAGACATCGATAACATTGGAACCGCCGGTATAGTCATAATTCCAGATATGCTGTTCCAGCTTGTCGCGGGACAGCACGATTCCTTCATTCTGCATCATGTAGCGGAGCAGGGAGAACTCTTTCCCGGAGAGACGGATTTCCGTATCCCCGCGGAATACCTGATGGGTATCCAGAAGGATCTTCAGATCTGCAGTCTGAAGACAGCTGGATGGAGTCTCGGCAGGTTTGCGTAGCAGTACCCGGATTCGTGCAAGCAGCTCCTCAAAGGCAAATGGTTTGACAAGATAATCGTTCGCTCCGGCGTCAAGACCTGCCACGCGGTCTTCGATGCTGTCTTTTGCAGTCAGAAGAAGAACCGGAACGGTACAGCCTCGCTGACGGATTTTCTTTAAGACACTTAAGCCGTCGAGTACCGGCATCATAATATCCAGGACCAGGGCATCATATTCGGCGCCGGCCATATATTCCAGCACTTCCCGGCCGTTTTTACAGGAATCCACGCTGTAGTGTTCGGCCTTCAGACGTGAAGTAAGAATCTGATTCAGATCCTTTTCGTCTTCCGCAATTAATATACGCACATGCATCATCCTCCTTTGATACTTCCAAGTATAAATCAGATCCGAAAAGAAAGAAACAAAAACTTGACACGACCGGATAATGGAAGTATGATGGTATAGGAAATCGGTAGGTGAGGTTACCACAGGGATCTGGGACACCTAAGATTGCTGCCGCTAAATTGTGGAGACACAATGCGCTGGTCAACAGGTTATGTCGGCGATAAGGCATAACCTAACGCAGTTTTTATGCCCTGTGATACTAAAGCTTGTACGTAAGAAAGGACAGGATCAGGTATCTCCGGTTTTTGCCGGAGATTTTTTTGTTTCACAGGAAATTTCTTCCCTGTAAAACAAAATGTTCCACGGAATGAACAGTAACGTCCGATAAAAGAAAGGCAGGTGAGGTGCAATGGATGCTGGAGGCAGTTATGACTCGTATTGTTACATGGAAAAATTCATAAAAGAAAGTAGGGATTGCTATGAACAGACAGATTTTAACAGACCTCTTGAAGAAAAAAGAGTTCAAGGCAGTCAGAAGTATTCTGGAGGTCATGAATACCGTGGACATTGCAGCTCTTCTTGCCGAGCTGGACGATAAGGAGATGATTCTGGCGTTCCGCCTGATTGAGAAGTCAAAGGCAGCGGAAGTATTTGCGGAGATGAGCAGTTCCATGCAGACCTATCTGGTGGAGATGTTTACGGAAAAAGAGCTGAAAGATTTGATTGATGAGCTCTACATGGATGACACGGTCGATCTGCTGGAGGAGCTGCCGGCCAATCTGGTGACGCGGATCCTGGAGCAGGTCGATAAAGAAAGACGTGCGCAGATCAATACGATTCTGAATTATCCGGAGGACAGTGCGGGCAGCATTATGACGACGGAGTATGTGGATCTGCGCCGGAAAACGACAGTCAAAGAGGCCATGGACCACATCAAACAGACCGGGATTCACAAAGAAACGATCTATACCTGTTATGTGCTGGAAAATAGAAGGCTTGTCGGGATCGTCTCTGCCAAGGATCTGATGACAATGGACGATGACATGACGATGGAAGAACTGATGGAGACAGAGATTATTTCCGTCACAACTCATACCGACCAGGAGGAGGCAGTGCATCTGCTTTCCAAGTATGATCTTCTGGCGCTCCCGGTTCTGGACCAGCAGGGATATATGGTCGGAATCGTGACAGTCGATGACGCGATGGATGTCCTCGTTGATGAGACGACAGAAGATATGGAAATCATGAACGCCTTGAGCCCGAGTGAACAGCCGTATTTTGAAACAGGCGTGATCAAACACGCAAGAAACCGGATCGGATGGCTTCTGGTGCTGATGCTTTCCGCGACGCTGACACAGACGATCATCGCGCACTATCAGGAAGCATTTACTGCCGTTCCGCTTCTCGTTTCCTTCATCCCGATGCTGACGGACACCGGCGGAAACTGCGGCTCCCAGAGCTCGACGCTGATTATCCGCGGTATTGCCCTTGACGAGATTCATTTTAAAGATATTTTCAAGGTGATTTTCAAAGAGTTCCGGGTGGCCATTCTTGTGGGAGCGGCTCTTGCGGTAGTCAACGGAATTTATATGGTAATCCGTTACCATGATCCGATGCTGGCACTTCTTGTATCGATCTCACTTGTTGCGACAATTCTGATCGCGAAGCTGATCGGATGTGTGCTTCCGCTTGTCGCAAAGAAGCTGCGCCTGGATCCGGCCATCATGGCGGCGCCGCTGATCACAACGATCGTGGACGTCTGCTCTATCATGGTATACTTTCAGGTGGCAACACACCTGTTACATCTTGTTTAGAAAAAAACATAAAGAATAAAAAAACAGGAAGAGTTCCGGCCTGGAAACTCTTCCTGTTTTTTACTCTTTATTCAGTTTCTTTTTCCGGTATTTCACACACTCGGTCAAAAGATATTCGATCTGCCCGTTCATGGAACGGAAATCATCTTCTGCCCATTGGGCGATTTCGTTATAAAGGCTCTGGGAGAGCCTTAAAGGGACCTGTTTTTTGGCTTTTCCCTTTTCAGTCGTATTTTTCTCCAAAATGTGTCCCACCTTTTCCTGATTTTAATAGATGGTACCGCTGTTTACGATCGGCTGCGCGTCCTTGTTGCCGCACAGTACGACAAGAAGATTGCTGACCATGGCGGCTTTGCGTTCTTCGTCAAGCTCTACAATATCATTTTCATTCAGCTTATCCAGAGCCATCTGCACCATGCCGACTGCACCTTCCACGATCTTCTGGCGTGCGTCAATGATGGCTGCGGCCTGCTGCCTCTGAAGCATGGCGGATGCGATCTCAGGTGCGTAAGCCAGATGGGTGATACGCACGTCAATGATCTGGATACCGGCATCTTTTACCTTTTCCTGAAGCTCCAGCTGCATGATATCCGCAATCTCCTGGCTGCTGCCGCGCAGAGACTTTTCGTCACCCTTTTCGCTTGTGTCGTAAGGATACATGCGGGCCGTATTACGGATGATGGCATCGCACTGGATGGAGAGGTAGTTTTTATAATTCTCCACGTTGATGACAGCCTGCGTCGGATTTACAACCTTCCAGATGACAATGGCGCCGATCTCCACCGGATTTCCCAGTTCGTCATTGACTTTCTGCTTTGCATTGTCGAGAGTCATTGTCTTAAGAGAAATCTTTTTCGCGGCAGGCGTTACGGAAGTACGTCCGCCGGCTGAAACGGTAAAACCGGCTTTGTTTCCTGTCGGGTTGATTGCCGAGCAGAAAGGGTTTACCCAGTAGTAGCCGGACTTTTTGATCGTGCCGTAGTATTTACCAAAGAGTGCAAATACAAGGGCTTCGTTCGGATTGAGAATCTTCAGTCCGCAGTACAAAATGATGGCAACAACGAAAAGGATGATGCCAAGCGTCACGAGAACACCGCAAAGTCCGCCGGATACCCGGTCCATGCTGTAAAAAACGGGTCCTGCGATAAAAAGAGCGGTACCTGCTATCAGTACTACGGTACTGACAAACAACATGAGAAAACCGTTCAGTGCGTGAATAATCCGTTCCTCCTGGATCAGGGATTCTTTTGCCTCCATAACTCTTCCTCCTTCATTCAAACATGAGTTAAAGTGATATTATTTTGATATCATAATAGATCTTAAAACAGGTCTTGTCAAGGGAAATCCGAATTGAAAATGAGAAAAAACAGAAGTATAATAAAGATAGAAATCTTTGATCAGAAAATCCGCTGGTGTAAAGGAAAAGAGGTGTTCGTATGAGAGCAGTAAGAAGGGAAAAAGTGGAGGCTATGAGTCCGGTCTGCATTTATACGGCAGGCGACAGAATCGAGGCCGAGATGCTTTTGGAGGCACTTCAGAGAAACGGCATTCAGGGATTCCGCGAGGCCAGAGGGGCCGGAGGAGTTATGGATGTGTATACGGGGAATTCGATCTTCGGAGAGAAGATCTATGTAGATGGACGGGATGCGGAGCAGGCAGGAGTAATTATCGAATCGATTCTTGCGGAATCTGAGATAGATGTGGAGCCGGAAGATGAAATTTCAGATCAGGAGGTCAAAAATCCTAGATGGCTTCAGGTCAGTGTAGGGATTCTTCTGATTCTTTTGACTGCGGGAATTCTTGTAAGCATCATTCTGTAGACATCAAAGGGAAGGCGGTATCGTTTCCGGCCGGATTTTGTCGAGCGTTCGGAAGGGATACCGCTTTTTTAATGCGGCGCTTTGTGATAAACTGTACAGTAGAAGTAGATAACTGACGACAAATACGCCTGAGAACAGGAGGAAAAACATGAGATTTAATACACAAAAATACAGACAGCTGGAATTGTTTATTAAGACAGAACCTGGGAAGACAGGCAGACTTCATATGATTTCCGGAAGCGCGCGCAAGATGTTCCGGATTGACCAGTACAGAAAGTGGATGCGGATCGCTGTCAACCAGGGAACAACCTATGAGATGACGCCCGAGGACTGCGAGATTTCCTACGCGTATTTAAGCGGATGTGAAAATATCATGGAGCGGGGAATCTGCCTGATCCAGGACGGCAGATTTTACGGTAAAAGCCAGTGGGCAGGATGGTACGATACGCCGGTGCGAAATCAGTTTCATCTCTCACCACTGAAGGGATGGATGAATGATCCGAACGGCTTTTGCTTTTATCACGGATACTATCATCTGTTTTACCAGTTTCATCCATTCTCGGAAGAGTGGGACAATATGTACTGGGGACATGCAGTCAGCCAGGATCTGATTCACTGGGTACACCTCCCGGTGTGCATGGAGCCGCAGCAGGAGATTCTGAATCATCCGGAACTTGTGGGAGGAGCGTTTTCGGGGACTGCGCTGATTGATGATGAGCAGAAAATGAGGCTGTTCTTTACAAGACATATCGGAAAGCGGAAAGAACCGCAGAATATGAGGGAATACCAGGTCATGACGGAAAGCTGGGACGGAATTTCGTGGGAACGGGAGAGCCGGATTATCGATGGACCGGAAGATGAGGAAATCCAGGATTTCCGGGATCCGAAAGTTTTTTTTGAAGATGGCGAATACAAGATGATCATCGGTACACGGACAAAGGAACACCCGGCGGTTGCGCTTTATAAGTCCTACAATCTTGTGCAGTGGACGTACTGTCAGGAGATCTTCGAGGAAAAGCAGGAGGAAGGATGTTTTCCTCTGGAATGCCCGGATCTTTACAAACTGGACAATCAGTGGGTGCTGACAGCCGGATACTGCGGCCACGTGGACGAGCACGGAAGGAAAAACGGGACATATTACCATATCGGAGAATGGTATCAGGATCAGTTCCATGCGGAGACGAAGGGACTATATGATTTCGGCGCGGATTTTTATGCCGTGCAGACACTTGAAACCGAGATCGGGAGAGTTGCCATCGGCTGGATCAGCGATGTTGCAAAGGAACATGTCAAATCAGTAAATGGAGCCTGCGGAAGCATGAGTATTCCGAGGGTGCTCCATGTCAAGGATGGAAGGCTGTACCAGAATCCGGTTCAGGGAATTTATCAGCTGATCCGTTACCCGGTCTATGAAGGATGTGACGAGAATGTGGAACTTTCCGGAATCGAAGGGAACACCTACTATGTCAGACTGGAACTGGAACATTCGGCGGATTTCCGCATGACGCTTTATAAATGGAAGGACCGCAAGCTCTATCTGGAGCAGAAAGACGGACAGTGCCGTTTCCGGACTGTCGGGGAAGGAGCGAAAAATATCCTCTATCCTGCGGACATTGATCAGGTGACAGTGGTGGAAGTTTTTGTGGACCGGAATGTCTGTGAGGTATTTTTAAATGAAGGGCAAGCGGCAGGAGCGAAGAAGTTTTATCAGCAGTCCGAGATGGGGAACTTTGAGTTCCACGTACAGGAAAAGGGTGCGGTGAAATCCCTGCTTGTAGAAAAGATGGAAGGAATATGGTAAGAGAAGATGAGAATAAAAGCAGTACTCTTTGATATGGACGGTGTTCTGATTGATACGGAAAAATACCTGACCCGGTTCTGGAGACAGGCGGCAGAAGAAGCCGGGCTTTTGCTGACAGAAGAGGATTCTTATCAGTTCCGCAGTTTTGCCAGCAGGTACGCTGCCCCATGGTTCGCAAAGACGTATGGTGAGCAGTACGATTATTGGGCTATCCGGGAGCGGAGAAAAGAGCTGATGAGCGAGCATCTGAAAGCCAACGGAATCGAGAAGAAGGACGGCGTGGACGAAGTGCTCTGCAGTCTTCGGGAAGCCGGATATCAGACTGCCGTTGTGACGGCAACGGATGAAGAGCGGACGAGAAGCTATTTAAGTGAGATTGGAATTCTGGATCTGTTTGACGACATCGTCTGTGCTACTATGGTAGAGCGTGGCAAGCCGTTTCCGGATGTGTATGAATATGCATGCAGGAAGATCGGAAGAAAACCGGAAGAATGTGCGGCGGTGGAGGATTCGCCAAACGGCGTTCGTGCGGCCGCCGGTGCCGGATGCCGTGTCATTATGGTGCCGGATCTCACCCAGCCGGATGAGGAGCTTCTTTCGCTGATCGATCGGAAGGCAGATACACTTTGTGATATTCCGCAGATCATCCGGGAATGGAACAAAAAGGCAGAGTAAAGTCAGAGACAGGAGGAATACAGATGGGAACATTTCGGATTATCAAGGGAGATATTACAAAATGCAGAGCGGATGCCATCGTCAATGCGGCGAATCCATCGCTGCTTAGAGGCGGCGGAGTGGACGGAGCCATCCACCGGGCAGCAGGACCGGAACTTCTGGAAGAGTGCCGTACTCTCAATGGATGCAGGCCCGGTGAGGCGAAGATCACAAAAGGCTACCGCCTTCCGGCGGACTATGTCATTCACACACCGGGGCCGGTATACCGTGGCGGAAACTGTGGAGAGGAACAGATTCTGGCCTCCTGCTACCGGAACAGTTTAAAACTTGCAGCTGCCTATGAACGGAATACTGTAGCCTTCCCGTCCATCAGTACCGGAATCTACGGATACCCGGTTTCCCTTGCGGCAAAGACGGCTGTCAGGGAGATTCTTACATTTCTTCATACTCAGAGCACGGTCCGGGAAGTGGTGATGGTATGCTTTGATGAAGAAACAAAGAAAGCCTACGAAGAGGCATATCAGGAAATCGGGCAGACCGAATTTGTGATCCAAAAAGCCGGGGAAGCTGATCTTGCGGATATTCAGAAGCTGATGGAAACAACCGTTGCATATATGGAGAATCCGGACTGGTTTTACGAGGATGGAAAAGAATTTCTGGAAACCTGCGTAAAGGAAGAGGAGAACGCCGGATTTGCGGTCATTGCAAGGACTAAGCAGGAGGGAATTCCTGCAGGATGTTTTCTTGTGGAGATCCCGGGGGATGTCCCGTACAACCTTGGCAATGATCTGGGATTTTCAAAAGAACAGCTGCTTTTGTCGGCGCATATGGATACGGCAGCTGTGGATCCTCTTTACCGCGGGCATCATCTTCAGGACAGGATGATGGAAGTCTGCGAAGAGGAAATGAAGAAACGGGGAATGCGTTATCTGCTGGCGACCGTTCATCCGGACAACCCGTACAGCCTTTCCAATGTGCAGAAACGGGGTTACGGAATCCGGGCGACGAAAGAAAAATACGGCAGATCGCTTCGCCATATTCTTTGTAAGGAAATATAAGCCATGGGACAGACAGCTCCCATGGCTTTATTTTCATGAGAGGAAATCCTCTTTCACACTCCTTTTTGCGATAGAGATAAATTTTTTCAAGGGTGGGTTATCCACTCCTTTTTTATAGAAAATTCCGTAGGATAAAGGATCCGTGCCGGCGAGAGGAATGTAGCACAGCTGTTCATCCGGGAATCGGGACTGCGGAAGGATGCAGTATCCATATCCGGTACGGACCAGTGTCAGAGCTGCCTGATAATTATCACAGAAGTAAACCGATTCGGGCGGCAGATAACCGGTGATGCGGTTCTGATATTCCAAGGCGCCGGCAGGAAGCGCATAGGAGTTGCAGAAAACAAGGCGTTCTGAAAGAAGATCCTGTTCGGTGATTTCGTTTTTTCCGGCATAGGCATGACCGCGCGGAAATACGCAGCAAAGCGGGATATGGAGCAGTTCATCGTAAACGACGTTTCCTTTTAAAGGGATGTCGCTTTGGAATCCGATCAGAAGATCAAGCTCTCCCTGATAAAACAGATTCAGAAGCGAGCGGTGGGAGATGATTCTCAGAAACGGATGAAACGCAGGCATCTCCTTTAAGCAGGAATCGAGAATGCCGTTTAGAAAATCAAGGTGGGCCTCGCTTCCACACCCGATGGAGACCACCTGCATGGCGGCAGCGGTGTGGTGCTGAATTTTGGCGGTAGCGTATTTCAGTCGTTCTATGATCTGCTTTGCATCGTCAAGAAAGCTGATTCCGGCAGGGGTGAGGCGGACAGTCCTTGTGGTCCGGTGCAGCAGTTTGGTATCCAGTTCCTCTTCCAGAGCATGAATCTGGCGGGAGACTGCGGACTGGGTAATATTGAGAGATTCAGCGGCTCTTGCAAAGTTCAGGTTTTCCGCCACCTGGACAAATGTTTTCAGCTGTTGTGTATTCATGGTTTCCGTTCCTTTCTATTATTGCGTTTGTAGCATTAATGATACCATTTTTTCATTTTTCATTCAAGGAAATTTGTGATTTAATAAATAGGAGAAAGTTCGGAAGCTGACAAAAAGCATCCGGTACTGGAAAAATTAAAAATAAGGTAAAAGAGTAAATGGACAGGAGGTTTTTACAGTGAGAAAAGTATTACAACAGCTGGGAAAGTATAAACGGGATACCTTTCTGTGTATTGGACTGACCGCTCTCGAAGTAATTATGGAAATACTCATGCCCTTTGTTACGGCCATTATTATTGACAGAGGACTGGAGCAGTCGAATCTTTCCGTCGTATATCGTTATGGTGCCCTGATGATTGTCATGGCATTTCTGAGCCTGATCTTTGGAGCGATGGCAGGAAAAAATGCTGCAAGCGCCGCATCCGGTCTGTCCGCAAATCTGCGGGAGGCAATCTATGCCAATATTCAGACCTTTTCCTTTTCCAATATTGACAAATTCAGTGTGCCTGGACTTGTTACACGTATGACAACGGATATTACCAACGTGCAGAATGCCTACATGATGGTGATCCGCGTGGCAGTCCGGGCACCGTTAAACCTGATTTTCAGTTTTACCATGTGTATGATTATTAACCGGAGACTCAGCGGCATGTTCCTGATTGCGGTTGTGTTCCTTGTGGTTGTAATTGGATCGATCATGGTCATCACTCTGAAAATTTTCCGTCAGGTTTTCCGCCGGTATGATGATTTGAACGCGAGTGTACAGGAGAATGTCACTGCAATCCGTGTGGTAAAAGCATTTGTACGTGAAGACTATGAAAATAAAAAATTTGCAAAAGCATCCAGGATTCTTTACGATCTGTCTGTCAAGGCAGAGGGGCTTCTGGCATTCAATAACCCGGCCATGATGGTTGCGGTTTACTTCTGCATTATTTCCGTCTCCTGGTTCGGTGCCCGGTTTATTGTGGAAGGTTCACTGACAACAGGAGATCTGACCAGTCTGTTCAGCTATATCATGGCTCTTCTTATGAGTCTGATGATGCTGTCCATGGTAGTGGTTATGATCAGTATGTCCATGGCGAGTATCCGCCGTATCGGTGAAGTGCTTGATGAAAAGCCGGATCTGACGGATCCTGAGAACCCGGTGATGAAAGTTGAGGACGGCAGGATTGATTTTAATCATGTGAACTTTTCCTATAAACATGGAAGCGGTAAAAATGCTCTTTCTGATATTGATCTTCACATTAAAAGCGGTGAGACAGTTGGTGTAATCGGAGGAACCGGTTCCGGGAAAAGCAGCCTTGTCAATCTGATCTGCCGGCTCTACGACGTGGATGAAGGCTCTGTCTGTGTAGGCGGCGTGGATGTCCGCAAATATGATACCGAAGTGCTTCGGAATCAGGTTTCCGTTGTGCTTCAGAAAAATACTCTGTTCTCGGGAAGGATTCTGGATAACCTAAGATGGGGAAATCCGGATGCCACAGAGGAAGAGTGTATTGAGGCATGCAAAGCAGCGTGCGCGGATGAATTTATTGACCGGATGCCGGGAGGATATGAAACCCGGATCGAGCGGGGAGGAGCCAACGTTTCCGGAGGACAGAAGCAGCGTCTGTGTATTGCGCGTGCACTTTTGAAAAAACCGAAAGTACTGATCCTTGATGATTCTACCAGCGCGGTAGATACGGCGACCGATGCAAACATCCGGGCAGCCTTTGCAAAGAAGATTCCGGGAACAACAAAGATTATTATTGCACAGCGTGTTTCCAGTGTGGAGTCCGCAGACAGGATTCTTGTTCTGGATGAAGGAAAGATCGATGCGTTCGATACACATGAAAACCTGCTGAAACACAATGCAATTTATCAGGAAATTTACAACTCGCAGCTGGAAGGCAGCGGCGACTTTGACCAGCCGGCATAATCAGAAAGGAGGAAACAGTGTTATGAGCGAAAAGATCAATGAAAAACCATCAGGATCCAGAGTGAATACAGCCGTCAGGCTGATCAACAGGGTCATTCGATATATGCTTCATTATTACAAAATTCCGTTTTTGATTGTAGTTATCTGCATTTTGATTACTGCCATCGCAACTGTTGTAGGGGCGACATTCCCCCAGACGTTGATTGATGATCACATTACACCAATGCTCGAAAGCGGCTCCAGGGATTTCAGCAGTCTGGCTTCAGACCTGATTCGTCTGGTATGCATAATGGCAACGGGAGTTATCACGGCATTTACCTATAACAGGATCATGGTCAATGTAAGCCAGGGAACGATGCGGCATTTAAGAGATGATCTGTTCCGCAGGATGGAGTCTCTGCCGATCAAATATTTTGACACCCATGCACATGGGGATATCATGTCGGTCTATACCAATGACGTGGATACACTGAGACAGCTTTTAAGCCAGAGTATTCCGCAGATCATCAATTCCGTGATATCCATGATTGCGACATTGATTACCATGATAGTGTTAAATCCGTTTCTTACCGTGATTTCCATTTTGACAGCATGTGTCATGCTGCTTGTAACGGCCAATTTTTCCAAACTGTCCGGAAAATATTATGTCCGCCAGCAGATCGATCTGGGAGCAGTGGATGGATTCATCGAAGAAATGCTGGACGGGCAGAAGGTTGTGAAGGTGTTCTGCCATGAACAGGAAGCGATGGCGGATTTTCACAAAGTCAATGAACGGCTTCGTGACAGTACAAACAAGGCGAACCGTTATGCCAACCTGCTCATGCCGATTAACGCCAATATCGGGTGGATCAGCTATGCGCTGGTGGCTATTGTAGGAGCAATCCTCGGGATCAACGGGCTGGCAGGAGTTACCATCGGTACTGTTGTTACCTTTGTGGGACTGAACCGAAGCTTTACCAACCCGATTACCCAGGTAAGCCAGCAGATCAACTTCGTGGTCAATGCGGCAGCCGGAGCACAGCGTGTCTTTGAACTGATGGATCAGGAGCCGGAGAAGGACGAAGGATATGTGGAACTGGTCAATGCCGAAGAGGATGAGAACGGCAATCTGATTGAATCCCCGGTGCGGACCAATATCTGGGCGTGGAAACATCCGCATAAGGCGGAGGGCACCATTACATACCGCAGACTGGAAGGCGGCGTTGTATTGGATGATGTCGATTTCGGATATAACGAAGACAAGATTGTCCTGCACAATATCAGTCTCTATGCAAAACCGGGACAGAAGATTGCGTTTGTCGGCGCGACGGGTGCAGGAAAAACGACGATTACAAACCTGATCAACCGGTTCTACGATATTGCGGACGGGAAAATCCGGTATGATGACATCAATATTAACAAAATCAAAAAGCAGGATCTGAGAAGATCTCTTGGTATGGTCCTTCAGGATACCCATTTGTTTACCGGTACGGTAATGGAAAATATCCGGTACGGAAAACTTGACGCCACGGACGAAGAATGTATCAAGGCGGCAGAACTTGCGAATGCGGACGGATTTATCCGGCGGCTGCCTGACGGCTATAATACCATGCTGACCGGAGACGGATCCAACTTAAGCCAGGGACAGCGGCAGCTTCTCGCTATTGCCCGGGCGGCAGTTGCGGATCCGCCGGCACTGATTCTTGATGAGGCGACTTCATCTATCGATACCCGTACCGAGAAACTCGTACAGGCCGGAATGGATGCCCTCATGAAAGGACGGACCACCTTTGTCATTGCCCACCGCCTGTCCACAGTCAAGAATTCAGACTGCATTATGGTTATGGAACAGGGGCGTATCATTGAACGAGGCACCCACGATGACCTTATCGAGGCAAAAGGAAAATATTATCAACTCTATACAGGAAACTTTGCTTCCTAGAGACACATCTCTTTTCAGACAAAGCTCCGTCCGGCGGGATTCCTTCTCCCGCAGGCGGAGCTTTTGTGTGTGAGAAATGATTGCCTGGGATGAAAGATTGGATTACAATAAAAGGAGAAGAAAAAAGAAAGCGGTGAAGACAACATGAGCAACAGATTTGAAAATGTAAAAAAGAATTTTGGATTCGGATGCATGCGCCTTCCAATGAACGGCGAAGAAGTAGATCAGCAGGAATTTACCAGGATGGTAGATACTTTCCTGGAAGCCGGATTCAATTATTTTGACACGGCCAGAGGCTACTTAAAAGGAAAAAGCGAGACAGCCATCCGGGAATGCCTTGTAAAACGGTACTCAAGAGAAAGCTTTATCTTGACAGACAAACTGACAGAACCATACTTCGAGACAGAAGAAGATATCCGCCCATTCTTTGAAAGCCAGCTGGAAGCGTGCGGCGTGTCCTACTTCGATTTCTACCTGATGCACGCACAGAACGCAGAAAATTATAAAAAATTCCAGAAATGCCACGCCTATGAAACAGCTCAGAGATTAAAAGAAGAAGGAAAAGTCCGCCACGTCGGAATCTCCTTCCACGACAGCGCCGAAGTACTGGATCGGATTCTCACCGACCATCCGGAACTGGAAGTCGTACAGCTCCAGTTCAACTATGCAGACTACCTTGATGAAGAAGTACAGAGCAAAGCCTGCTATGACGTCTGCCGGAAACACGGAAAGCCGGTCATCGTCATGGAACCGGTCAAAGGAGGAAAACTCATCCGCCTGCCGAAAAAAGCACAGGACACACTCGACGCACTCCACGGCGGAACAAACGCAAGCTACGCCATCCGCTTCGCAGCAGGCTTTGACAATGTCATGATGGTACTCTCCGGTATGAGCGACATGGAACAGATGAACGATAACTTAAGCTTCATGACCCGGTTCCAGCCACTCACACCCGAAGAACAGGACGCAGTCAAAACGGCAGCAGAGATCTTCAACGCACAGAAAATGATCTCCTGCACCACATGCCGGTACTGCACCGACGGATGCCCAAAACAGATCCCGATCCCGGAAATCTTCAACTGCGTCAACGACAAAATCCAGTACGAAAACGAAAAAAGCAAAGAAGACTACCAGACCATCACAAAAGAAAAAGGAAAAGCATCCGCCTGCATCCAGTGCGGCAAATGCGAAAAAGCCTGCCCACAACACCTCCAGATCCGCCAACTCCTCAAAGACGCAGCCCGGATGTTTGAATAATTTTTGGGGACGTGTTCCGATTCACCGGAACACGTCCCCAAAATACAAAAAATGCCTTCCAGCCCAGTAAAATCAAGGGCTAGCGGGCATTTTCATGAAAAATTCATTGGGGACAGGTTCCGAAGCATCGGAACACGTCCCCAATGATTAGAAAAACTGCTGGATTACGTAGAGGATGCCGTCGTCGTCGTTTGAGAGTGTGATGAAGTCGGCGGCTTCTTTGACGGCGGGCTGTGCGTTTGCCATGGCAACGCCGAGTCCTGCGGACTGGATCATGGTGATGTCGTTGTAGCCGTCTCCGCAGCAGATCATCTGTTCGGTGGTCAGCCCGATGCTTGAGAGGAGTTTCTCAAGGGAGTGTGCCTTATCGATGTTCTGCGGCATGATTTCGAGGAAGAACGGGTCGGAGCAGTAGATGTTGAGCAGTCCGTGAAAGTGCGGGATGAGCTTGTCTTTTACACGGGCGATTTCATCTGGTTCTCCTGTGATGAGGAACTTGTTGTTGTCTGCCTCGATATGTTCGGTAAATGGTTCGATATGGCGGACCGGGAGCCCGTTGATCCGGGATTCCAGTTCGGTGTACTGGTTCGTGTGGAGCCCGGACAGTATGGCCTTCTCGGAATATCCTACAATGTCGACATCAAAGTGTCTGACGATTTCAAACAGAGGTGCAGCAATGTTTTTTGGAAGGAGTCTGTTGTAGATGATCTCCCGGCTCCGGCAGTCGGTGATGCGTCCGCCGTTGAAGGAGAGAATGTAGCTTCCAAAGCGTTCCAGCTGCAGTTCCTTTGCAAGAGGAAGGACGCCGGTTGTAGGGCGTCCGCTTGCAAGGACTACTTTGATTCCGTTTTCCTGTATCCGGATCAGTGCCTTTTTGGTCTGAGGTGTGATCTCCTTTTTGGAATTGGTCAGTGTGCCGTCAAGATCCAGGGCGAGGATCTGGTAATCCATCATAATGTTTCTCCTTTTTCCGTGCTGTTGCCTGTGTGGCAGTATCCATTACAGCCGAATTCTTTTAATGTTTCCACAATCTGAGAGAATTTCATGGAATTGGAAGCTTTTACAAGGACGGTATCCCCCTTTTGAAATAAAGAAGAGACGTCGTTTAAAAAGCGTTCTTTGTCCGGATAGTAGAGTACGGTATTGCCGGAGGCAATATTTTTGGCACCCTGATACATGTGTTCGGCCAGAGGTCCGATGCAGATGATCTGGTCGATGCCTTTGCGGGCAGCGTATTCTCCGGTTTCAAAATGAAGGCGGTCTTCGTCTTTGCCTAATTCTTTCATGTCCCCCATAACCGCGGTGCGGCGTCCCAAAGCCATGGCGAGGACATCGAGGGATGCCCGCATGGATGCAGGATTGGCATTGTAGCAGTCGTCCAGAATGGTCAGAGTATCGGTCTCAATCTGGTGATTCCGTCCGGATACCGGCTGGAGAGTCCGGATACCGGATTCGATTTCCTCGGCTGAGAGTCCGAAGAGGCGGCCGATGTAAGCTCCTGCGAGAGCGTTGTAGACCATGTGTTTTCCTGGAATCGGGATGTCGGCCTGAATCGTTGCCTCCGGGAAATCGCCGCATGCCGGAAGCTGGATTGTGCAGAGTGTTCCCTTGAGTCCTCTGTTTTCAATGTGGGATGCGAAAACCGGAGCGGCAGAATCGATGCCGAAAAATACCGGTTTCTGCCCGCGCACATCAGAGACCGTGCGCAGCATATCATCATCTCCATTTAAAACAACACAGAACTCATCCTGCAGGTGATCGAACATTTCAGTCTTTGCTTTGAGGATTCCCTCACGGGAACCGAGACTTTCCAGATGTGCGTATCCGATATTTGTGATGACACAGACATCCGGCCTTGCAATATCCGCCAGACGGTGCATTTCTCCGAAATGGTCGATTCCCATTTCGAGAACCGCGATTTCATCTTCTTCGGTCAGCCGGAAAATGGTCAGCGGAAGACCGATCTCATTATTATAATTTCCTTCTGTTTTCAGTACGTGATATTTCTGCGCCAGAACAGAGGCGATCAGCTCTTTGGTGCTGGTCTTGCCGACGCTTCCCGTAATGCCGATCACTTTCAGATTCAGCCGGCTGCGGTAATAGCGGGCCAGATCTTTGAGCGCCTGTTCGGTGGACTCTACAACAATATACGGGTACGGGACGTCTCCCAGGGAATGTTCGGATAAGGAGCACAGTGCTCCTTTCTCCATAACCTGTTCTATAAAATCATGTCCGTCTACGCGCGCACCTTTGATTGGAACGAAGAGAAATCCTTCTTCAATCTTGCGGCTGTCAATTGCCACGCCGGTAATCTCCCGGCTGAGAAGCTCTTCCGGTCCGTAGCAGGTACCGCCGCAGGCGGAGGCAATAGCTGCCAGTGATAATCCTTTCATATGTGTTCTCCTGTCTTTGGTAATTACCCGCGGTAACGGGCATCCATGGATTTTTCAATCAGCAGTTCGCAGAGATCGCCGAATTCGATTCCGGCCGCTTTTGCTTCTTTTGGAAGAAGGCTTGCGGCTGTCATTCCAGGCAGACTGTTGTATTCCAGACAGTAAATGCTGCCGTCTTCAGTCAGAAGGAAATCGGCACGGGCATACACGTCCAGTTTGAGCGCCTTGAATGCCTTCTCCGCAATATTCTGAATCCGAAGTGCTGTTTCCTCCGGAATCCGGGCAGGGCAGATCTCTTCTGTCATGCCGTCCTGATATTTGTTCGCATAGTCAAACCAGCCGTTTTTCGGACAGATTTCGATGACCGGAAGGGCTTTCCCGTCGATGACGCCGCAGGCAAGTTCTCTTCCTTTAATATACTCCTCAATAATAATCTCGTCTTCATAGCGGAAGGATTCCCGGACAGCCTGGTCAAATTCTTCCTCTGTGTGGGCGAAATAAACGCCGATGCTGGAACCTCCGGAGCATGGTTTTACCACGAGCGGGAGAGAAAGTCCGGTGGAAGCAAGGGAATGATCCGAAGCAGATTTTTTCATCCAGGTTCCCTTTGGAGTCGGAATCTGGTTTGCCTCGAAGATCACCTTCGTAATTTCTTTATCCATGGAAAGGGCGCAGCCAAGGGAACTTGGGCCGGTATAACGGATGCCGAGGACATCAAAGGATGCCTGGAGTTTTCCGTTTTCTCCTACGTCTCCGTGAAGTCCCATAAATACGATGTCTGCAAGCCGGCAAAGTTCGATGACATTGGCGCCGAAAAAGCAGTCTGATTTGTCTTCTCTGGATGCCTTTACCGCTTCCAGATCCGGCTCTGTGGAGCGGATTCCGGATGCGATTCCAAGACCTGCGTCCGGTCTTTTGAAAACCGCTTCCAGATCATCCCCGGCATCCGGAAGCCCGAGGAACGGATCCAGAAGAAAAGCGTCGTGGCCTTTCTCGCGTAAGGTACGGCAGATCCCCGCACCGGAGCTTAAAGAAACGTCACGCTCGGTGCTAAGTCCTCCTGCTAATACAATAATTCTCATAATCAAATCCTCCTTATAAATTATCCATACTCATCTGATCGAGCAGTTCCTTCTTCACCTGATACAGCCGGTCAGATAAATCGACATAGACATTGTGCGGGTAGAAGAGACGCTTTGTCTCATCCCACAGTGTATCTTTTTCCTGGCGGCAGTAGTCCGCAATCTCCATCACGGTCGGAGACTGGTATACGCATTCTCCGTTGATGAAAACCGGAACGAGCATTTCACGCATCGTGTAAGTTCCGCCTTTTAACTTCGTCTTTTTCCATGTTTCGATCGGGTCGAACAGAAGCAGATCGTCATTTTCATCGAAAGTCTCATCTGCAAAACAGATCAGGTCTGCCTTGATCTTGCCGCTTTCCTTCTCGTAGATCCGGTAGATCGTCTTGTTGCCCGGATTGGTAATCTTTTCCGTATTCTCGGACAGCTTGATCTTCGGAACAAACGTGCCGTTTTCATCCTGAATAGCCGCCAGCTTGTAGACGCCGCCAAAGGACGGGCAGTCCTTGGACGTGATCAGGTGAGTGCCCACACCCCAGACGTCGATGGCTGCTCCCTGCTGCTTCAGATCGTGGATCAGATATTCATCCAGATCATTGGAAGCGGAAATCTTCGCCTCCGGGAATCCTGCGTCATCCAGCATCTTACGTGCCTTCTTAGAAAGATATGCAAGGTCGCCGCTGTCAAGACGGATTCCGAAGCTTTTCGACTGGATTCCCTCTTCACGCATCTCACTGAACACACGGATCGCGTTCGGTACACCGGATTTTAAGGTGTCATATGTGTCCACAAGCAGAGTACAGGAATCAGGATACATCCGGGCGTACGCCTTAAATGCTTCGTATTCATTTGGAAAACTCATAATCCAGCTGTGGGCATGGGTTCCCATCACCGGAACATCAAACATCTGTCCGGCCAGAACATTGGATGTGCCGACGCAGCCGCCGATCATGGCAGCTCTCGCCCCGTAAAGTCCGGCATCCGGCCCCTGGGCACGGCGAAGGCCGAACTCCATGATGCCGCCGCCGTTTGCCGCGTAGACAACACGGGCAGTCTTGGTAGCAATCAGAGACTGGTGGTTTACGATATTCAAAATCGCCGTCTCCACCAGCTGGGCCTCCATAATCGGGGCAACGACTTTGATAATCGGTTCTCTTGGGAAAATCACACTTCCTTCCGGAATTGCGTAGATATCACCGCTGAAATGATATCCACTTAAATAATGAAGGAAATCTTCATCAAAAATGTGCAGGCTTCTTAAATAATCCACTGCTTCATACGAAAAATGCAGCCCCTTGATATACTCGATCACCTGATCCAGCCCGGCTGCAATGGAATAGCCATTATTACAAGGGTTGGCACGGTAAAAGACGTCAAATACAACGACTTTGTCGTGATCCTTCTCCTTAAAATATCCCTGCATCATTGTCAGTTCATACAAATCTGTCAATAATGTCAAATTACGTTCCAACATAGGACACACTCCTTTTTTGCCGCACAAAAGAGCGTACGGCCTTTTTTCAGCATAATACTGGAAACATTATAGCACTCATCCGGGCAAAGGGAAAGAAAAAATCCGCAACTTCAAATTGAAAGCCCCGGGGAACTGGTATATAATAAACTTAAAAAAAGAACATTTCCAGATGGAAGGAGGAGTCAATATGACCACACGAAAAGTGATAGCAGCAGATATCGAAAGCAGATATGAGGCACCGGGCGCAGAACTGGTTCGTATTGCATGCCAGTTCCAGAGCAGGATTATGTTAAAGAGCGGCGATATGCATATCAACGCAAAGAGTATTATGGGGATGATGGCTTTCCGACCATCAAAGGGAATGGAGATCGAGATCACTGCAGAGGGTGACGACGAAGAAGAGGCAGTCATCGGCATTGAGGCCTTTTTGAAAAATGACTAGGTAAGGTGAGAGAATGTAGTGGGCAGAGAGGAAGAAAGGCGAATGACATATATTAATAGTCTGGACATTCAATCGTTCAGAGGAATTTCTTCATTACAATTAGATCAGCTTTCCAGTATTAATATTCTGACAGGGGATAATAATTCTGGAAAAACAAGTGTACTCGAAGTCATAGAAAGTTACAGTAATCCAGAAAGCCTCAAAATGTGGGGGACATTGTTAAGAAAGGGATCGTCAGCGTCGGCATATTCTTTTTATGAAGGATTCTATGACCTATTTAATATCAATGAAAAAGATAAGAGTATCGAATATACTATTAAAAGCCAGGACTCTATATCAAAACATGTTGTAAAAGAAAGAATACGAGTTGATGCACGGATTATAGACGAAGAGATGACCGAATCTGAGTATAATCAAGTAAGAGAAATTGTCAATTATGCCCCAAGCGATTCAGAAGAAATGCTTCAGAGAGTGGGAAAGATGGAGCTTTGTATCCGAATCAATGATTCGACCGTGGCAAAAGGCTGGGTGTATGAGGGGCAAAGACGTTTAGATACCGCTTCCGTTGGAACAGAAGGAAAGCAAAAACATAATATAGTCTATATTGCGCCATCCAGTCATACGGATGCAGATATATATCTTACAGATATTCTAAAATATCCGAATCTTTATGAAGAAATGTTAGAGATATTAAAAGATTATGATGAAAATATTATCAGCATTAATTATGATAAAGGGAATCATAATTATGGAAAAGGTATCTATAAAATCTTGTCAAAGTCGTATCAGGAAGCTTTGCCATTGAATGTATATGGCGATGGAATGAAAAAAGCAGTTTTGCTGATGAGTGCAGTTTTAAAGGCGCAAGACGGGATTTTGCTTCTGGATGAATTTGAAACTGCAATTCATACATCAGCTATGAGCAGAACATTTCGATGGATTTTGGAAACTTGTCTTAAACTGAATGTACAGGTGTTTTTAACGTCACACAGCAAAGAAGCGATTGATAAAGTTTTAAAATGTTCTGAAAAAGTGAGAAGTCGTACAGCAGTATATACTCTTTACAGAAAGAAGGATAAAATCACAGTTAGGCGGCTTTCCGGAAATAAAGCGTTGGAAGTACAGGACGAAATGGGATTGGAGTTGAGATAAATGAAAAGTATGTTAATCTGCGAAGGCTCAACGGATTCCGTTCTGATCCAGTACTTTATGAGAAACACATATCAGTGGGAGGACACCCGGGAGAGTTTCCTCATAAGTAAAAAATTTAAAACATTTCGTGTTCTCAAAAAAGAAGAGCGATTATTGTGCATAGGAGGAAGCGGAGGAGCCAGTCGGATTTTGGAAAAGTTTGGATATATGCTGGAACTAAACAGTCTGGCTGCCGATGAAGAAGAATATAATAAAATTGTGATTCTGACGGATCGGGATGAGGTCGATACGGAGGCAGAATTCTGTACTAAGATTAGAGACATGATGTCTGAGCGACATGTACAAACTCAGCAAGAGATAAAGAATAATGAATGGATTCATTGTCATATGCAAAACGGACAGAAAAAGGAAATTACGGTGGATATATTATTACTGGTAATTCCGTTTGAGGAAACGGGAGCGATGGAAACATTTCTTTTGAAAGCGATTGCTGAAAACGATCCATATGACGCTCAATTGATCTGTCAAAGCAATCAGTTTGTAGAATCCGTAGATCCGAAAAAAAGATATTTAAATAAACGAAGATATATTACTAAGGCAAAATTTGATGTATTTTTTTCAGTTAGGACTGCTGCAGAGCAGTTTGTGGAACGGCAGAACATACTCAGAAGTGTGCCATGGGAGAAGTATCAGAAGATACAGGAATGTTTCAAAAAATTTGCGGATCTTTAAAAGAACAGAACGATAAAGGGGAGGCAGCGACTCATAGGGCCGCTGTCTCCCCTGATTTTTTACCTTATACCATATCCGCGTTTTTCTCAATCGTTTCCTTAATAATCGCTTCAAAATACGGCGCGAGATGTTTTCTTGTCTCCTTGTCCAGATCTTTTGGATATACCGGCTTCCCGTACTCTACGACCACATGAGTCTTCCGGACAAACGGAAAATGGGCTTCAAAAATCTGAGCGGTATTATTCAAACTGATCGGGACAATCGCACATCCCGCCTTTTCCGCAATCTTAAAGGACCCCTCTTTAAAAGGAAGAAGGCTTAACTCTTCCCCGGTATTTCGCGTCCCTTCCGGGAAAATACAGATCGAAATCCCCTTCTTTACATAATCAATCGCCTGAAGAATTGTTTTCATACCCTGCTTTGGATCCTCGCGGTCCAGAAACAGGCAGTATACATACTTCATCCAGGTGGAGAGAAGAGGAATCTTCTCCATCTCTTTTTTGGCAACATATCCGGTGAGTCTCGGACATCTTGAATAAGTCAGCAGAATATCGAAATAACTTCTGTGATTTCCCACAAACAGGACCGGCTCATCCGGAATATTCTCAAGTCCGATCACCGTAGCATCTACGCCCGCGATTTTCAGGATACATTTAAAACCCCACTGCACAATCCGCAGGGAAGAAAGATCGCGCATCTGCCGGTTTTTCTTTCCGATCAGCCATTCCACTAAAAAGACCGGTATGGAAAGAATCAGATAGACAACCAGATAAATGACAATACAGATAAAGCGAATCATGGGGATACGCTCCTTTCCATAAAATTTAATAGACAGTATGTCGAAAAAAGACGTACTTACAAAGTAACACTATTATACTATAAAAATGCGCGAAAAGAAATCAAGATTTGGTATTTTTTATGGGAAGTTTGTGTAAGATGATAAAGAGAAACTGCAGGATCGCATGGAATGAGCAAAAAAGCAGGAAATTTCCGAAAAATCATCTTCTCCTGTACTGCAGTCTTCCTGATTTTATGCATGTCCGGATGCTCTGTCACGGACCTGGGAGGAACGAAAAAGCAGGAGCTGGACTTTACGGTCCTGGAAAAGGAAGACATACCGGAGGAATTAAAGACTCAAATCGAAGAGAAAAAGGACGAACCGATGAAGCTGACGTATACGGATCAGGGACAGATGTACCTTGTCAGAGGGTATGGAAAAAAGGAGAGCAGCGGATACAGCATTGAGGTAAAAGAACTTTACGAGACCGAAAACGCCGTCCATATCCGCACGGAGCTGAAAGGACCGGGAGAAAAGGAACAGGTCATCGAAAAACACACATGGCCTTATCTTGTCGTGAAACTGGATTATCAGGACAGACATGTTGTCTTTGAAGAATGAGGAGGTTCCCTATGGAGTTGGTAAAAAAACAGATTATGAAACAATGGAGCGGAAAGCCGGTGACAGACCAGTTTCTGATTGATGAAGACTACAATGTGCCGGACAACAAAAAGGATATCAAAAAAGTCATGCAAAGCGAAGGAACGCTGCGGATCGAGGAAATCCGAAAGGTGGATCATTATGTGAAAATCCATGGAAAGCTGATGTTCAAAATTCTCTATGTCACCGATGAGGCGGATGAAAAGATGGCAGAACTCTCCGGACAGTTCCCGTTTGAAGAGATGGTTTACACAGAAGAGGAACGGGGAGACTGGCTGATCCGAAGCACCAGAACCGATGTGACGGCGGTGATGATCCATTCCAGAAAGCTGAATATCCGGACCATGGCAGAAATGGTGATTGTGCCGGAAGCAGGAGAGGAAGGGGAAGTGACCGTGGACGTAGAAGGTATCGACCGGTGCTGTAAGAAAAAGGAGACCCGGAAGATTCTGAAGATGCTGACTTCCATCCGTGATACATATCGGATCAAAGAGGAAATCCATCTTCCGAAAGGGAAAGAAAATATTGCCTCCCTGCTGTGGACGGATATCAAACCGCAGCGGCTGGACACGAAACTGGTCCAGGACGGACTGATCGTGGAAGGGGAATTGCTTGTTTTTGCCTTTTATGAGACGCCGGATGAGACATTGAACTGGATCGAGGAGCCGGTACGCTTTGAGGGAAGGATCCCTTGTCCGGGAGCGGATGAGACAATGTTCCACCAGATCGACAGTGCTTTTACCGACGAAAACGCGGAAGTGCGGCTGGATGAGGACGGAGAAATGCGGATCATCGGCATTGAGGCATCGCTGGAGGTAAAAGCCTCCGTCTTCGAGGAGGAAGAAGTGGAAATTCTCCAGGATCTGTATTCCTTAAGCTGCAGTCTGACCGCTGAAAAAGAGAAGGATGAATATGAGCAGATGGTGATGCAGAACCACCTGAAATGCAGCGTCAGCGAGACCCTTTCCCTGCCGGAACTCAAAGACAATATTTTTCAGATCTGCCATACGTCGGGCAGCCTTGAAATTGTCCGGACGGAAGCGAAAGAAGAAGGAATTCAGGTAGAAGGAATCCTGCACATCGGATTTTTGTATGTTAAGCCGGATGATGATATTCCGTTTGACACCTGGCAGGGCATGGTCCCGTTTTCCTGTATGCTGGAATGCAATGAAATGTATCCGGATATCCGCTGTTCCTTAAACGGCTGCATCGAACAGCTGACAGTCAACCTTCTGGGACAGGGGAAAGCGGAGATTAAGGCTGCCGTCTGCTTCCGGGCGCTGGTAAGGAAACCGGTGGAAATCGAAAATATCAAAGGCATTACCATGGAAGAACGCTCGATGGAAGAACTGGCAAAGAGACCGGGTATTGTAGGGTATGCAGTCAAAGACGGAGATGATCTGTTCTCCCTTGCCAAGCGGTTCGGAACGACCGAAGAGAGCATCTGTGAGGTCAATGGAATCGAGAAGGAAAAAGGACTGCGTCCAGGTGAGAGGATATTGATTTTTAAGGAAAATTTGAGTATACTATAAGAAAATGTATACAAAATACATATTGTCCGTTTCTTCTATATATATAGAATCTTTTATAAGATCCGGAACAGGAAGAAAAGGGCAGGAGAGAAAAGAGGATAAACTAAGGAGAGATTGGATGGAACGAATTCAGTTAAAAGCACTTGGAAAGATTAATCTGGGGCTCGATGTACTTGGAAGAAGAGAAAACGGATATCACGATGTCAGGATGATCATGCAGACCGTCTACCTGTATGATGAGGTCACGCTGGAAAAGCGGAAAGAGCCTGGCATTACCGTTGCATCCAATCTCGTTTTTTTGCCGACGGATGAAAGCAACATTGCGTTTCGTGCAGCAAAGATTCTGCTGGATGAATTTGGAGAAAAGCACGGAGTTTCCATCACGTTGAAAAAGCACATTCCGGTGGCGGCAGGGATGGCAGGCGGAAGCGCGGACGCCGCCGCCGTGCTCTTCGGGATGAACCGGCTTTTCGGATGGAAATTAAGTGAAAAAGAACTGATGGAGCGCGGGGTCACACTTGGCGCGGATGTCCCGTACTGTATCATGCGGGGAACGGCTCTGGCAGAAGGAATCGGGGAAAAGCTTACCCGCCTTCCGGCCATGCCAAAATGCCACGTTCTCATTGCAAAACCGCCCATCAGCGTCTCCACAAAGATGGTCTACGAAAAGCTGGATTCTTCTGCCATCGTGGATCATCCGGACATTGACGGAATCATCGAAGGACTTCGGGCAAAAGACGTCACCCGTGTGGCCGGCTCGATGGGAAATGTCCTGGAGAGTGTGACAGAGAAACAGTACCCGGTGATCACGCAGATCAAAGAAGAGATGCTTCGCGGCGGAGCCATGAACGCCATGATGAGCGGAAGTGGACCTACCGTATTCGGCCTGTTCAGGGAACGCAGTATGGCAAAGAAAACAGCGGAACAGATTCGACAGAAGGGATTTGCAAGACAGATTTACACAACAACCATTCACAATGTACGAAAGAACAGGAGGAACGATTGATGGAAGCAGATTTTGGAGCAGAAATGAATGAGTATCTTCCGCTGCGCGACGTGGTGTTCAATACACTCCGCCAGGCGATTTTGAGAGGAGAGTTAAAGCCGGGAGAACGGTTGATGGAAGTCCAGCTTGCGAAAAAGCTGGGCGTGAGTCGTACACCGATCCGTGAGGCGATCCGGAAGCTGGAGCTGGAAGGGCTGGTACTGATGATTCCGCGAAGAGGAGCAGAAGTGGCGGAAATCACGGAGAAAAGCATGCGGGACGTGCTGGAAGTCAGACGGGCGCTGGAAGTGCTTGCGGTCAGCCTGAGCTGCGAGCGGATCACAAAGGAGCAGATTGAAGAGCTCAAAAAGGCGGCGGAAGAGTTTGACCGGTCGCTGACATCTGATGATGTGACAAGGACTGCCGAGGCAGACGTCCACTTCCACGACATCATTTACAACTCTACAGAAAACCAGAGACTGATCCAGCTTCTGAACAATCTGGGAGAGCAGATGTACCGGTACCGGGTGGAATACTTAAAGCACCGGGAATTCCATCCGCAGATCTCAAAAGAACACAAAGAGCTGATCACCTATCTGGAAGCAGGCGCAAAAGAGCAGGCGGAAGAAAAAATCGGCGTACACATCGACAAGCAGGCAAGAACCGTGCTTGAGACGATCCGCCGGAATAAAAATCCGGAAAAAGCAGAATAAATCAACCAGATCCGGCAATACTCCCGTTAGTAATGGAAACAACGGGAGGGACATGGATCATGGAAAAACGAAGAAATCTCATCATGGCAGCGTTAGCTGTCATGATTTCGCTGATGCTGACTGCGTGTGTCTGGCGCACGGAGACAGTCAGCGCAAAAGTAGAGAAAACACAGGAGCACATGGCAGAGGAAGTGCTGCGCTTCCATGTGCTTGCAAACAGCGACAGCAAAGAGGACCAGAACCTGAAAATGAAAGTAAAGGATACGGTTGTCTCCTGGATGGAAGAAGAGATGGATACAGAAAGTCTTGAGCAGACAAAAGCATTTATCCGCTCCCACCTTCCGCAGATCGAAGCACTTGCCGAAGAGACCATCCAGAAGGAAGGATATTCCTATCCGGTCCGGGCATCCCTTGAGTGGACAGCCTTCCCGGAAAAGACCTACGGGGATATCACCTTTCCGGCCGGAACGTATGAAGCGCTCCGGATCCAGATCGGGGAAGCAAAAGGGCACAACTGGTGGTGTGTTCTGTATCCGAGCCTTTGCTTTATCGACAGCGCCCATGCGGTCGTCCCGGAAAAAGGGAAAAAGCAGCTGGAACATGTCCTGACAGAAGAGGAATATGAGATGGTGACAGCGACATCAAAATTCAAAATCAAATGGTTCTTCTTCGGATCATAAAGAAAAAGTACTTCAGGACAAAAGACGAAAGGGAAAAGGAATGACAGAATTTTTAGTAAGACGGTTTGTAAAAAACTACGAACAGACAGAGACGGTTGCGGTGCGGACAGCCTACGGAGTACTGGCAAGTGTGGTGGGTATCCTCTGCAATGTCTTTCTCTTTCTTGTAAAAGGAGCCGTGGGAATTATACTTCACAGTATTTCCGTTACGGCAGACTCATTCAACAATCTTTCCGATGCCGGATCATCGATCATCGGTCTCGTCGGGGTCAAGATGGCGGAAAAGCCCGCCGATGAGGAACATCCCTTCGGGCACGGGCGGATCGAGTATATCGCGGCACTGGTTGTGGCATTTATCGTACTGCAGGTAGGCTTTACCTTCCTGAAAGACGCCGTTGGGAGAATCCGGAATCCGGAGATCCTCAGCTTCAATACCATTTCTGTTGTCATATTGATTCTGTCCATCGGAGTCAAGCTGTGGATGGCGGCGTTTAACCGAAAGCTTGGAAAAAGGATTGATTCTAAAGTCATGATGGCCACGGCAGCCGATGCCATGGGAGATGTGGCAACGACAACGGCGACAATTCTTTCAGTATTATTTTTCCGTGTGACAGGCATCAATATCGACGGTTTCGTCGGAATCGGCGTGGCACTCGTTGTCATGTGGGCCGGAATCGGAATCGCAAAAGATACACTGGAACCATTGATCGGGGAAGCAGTCCCGCAGGAAACCTTTGATGAAATCACCAGATTTGTGGAATCCTACGACGGCATTGTCGGAACACACGATCTGCTGGTACATAATTACGGACCGGGACGGAGCATGGCGTCCATCCATGCGGAAGTGCCAAATGACGTGAATATCGAAGTTTCCCACGAGATCATCGACCGGATCGAGCGGGACGCCAGAAAATATCTGGGCATCTATCTTCTGATCCACATGGATCCGATTGAGACAAAAGATCAGGATGTGCTTCAGATCCGGGAAAAGGTGGAACACATTGTGGCCGAGACCGCTCCGGAAGCAAGCATTCATGACTTCCGTATGGTGCCGGGCGAACATCAGATCAATCTGATCTTTGACATGGTGATGCCCCACGGGTATGATAAAGAAGAGGAAAATACACTGCTTCATCTGGTGATGGAGAAAATCCGTCATCTGGACGAGCGGTATCAATGCGTAATTACGATGGAAAAAAGCTATGTGGCAGAATCAAAAGAAAAGTAAAAGAGGGATGATATGTACGAGGTGAAATCAAGAGTACGGCTCAGTGAAGTGTCGGACAACGGATGCATGACACTTCCGGGCATAATCAATTCGTTCCAGGACGCAAGCATCTTTCAGTCGGAGGATCTTGGCGTAGGAACGAAGTATCTCGAAGAACAGAAAAAAGCATGGGTGCTTTCTTCCTGGCAGGTAGAAATCCTGCGCTATCCAAAACTTGGAGAAGAAATCCGGACCTGCACCTGGCCGACCGGATTCCACGGATTCTTCGGTGACCGGAACTTTGTCATGAAGGATCAAAATGGAGAAGTCACGGCGTATGCCAACTCAATCTGGGTTTACATGGATCTGGCATCCGGACGTCCGACCCGGCCTTCCGAAGAGGAAATCAGCCGCTACGGGATGGAAGAGCCGTATCCGATGGAATATGCATCCCGGAAAGTGCCGATGCCGGAAGGAGGAGTCAAAACGTCTCCGATCAAAGTCAGGAAGTATCATATAGACACGAACCATCACGTCAACAACTGCCAGTATGTGCAGATGGCGGTGGAACTTCTGGAAGAAAACGGGATGGAGCCGGACTTTTCCGGCCTGCGGGTAGAATATAAGAAATCAGCGGTTTACGGGGACATTCTTTATCCTTCATACAAGATACAGGACGGCATTTCGACAGTATTGCTTGGGGATGAGAATGGAAAACCGTACGCGGTTGTGGAGCTAAAGCATAAAGGAGAACAAAACGATGAAATTGGGCGAAAAGCAAGTATTGACGATTGAAAAGCAGGTAGATTTCGGAGTCTATCTGGGAACGGAAGAGGAGCATGTCCTTCTTCCGAAAAAACAGGTGCCGAAGGGGGCGGGCCCGGGAGATCCGGTGGAAGTCTTTTTATATAAAGACTCCAGAGACCGTCTCATTGCAACGACAAATGAGCCGAAGCTGACCCTCGGAGAACTGGCGGTTCTGGAAGTGATCGATACCGGAAAGAACGGCGCCTTCCTCGACTGGGGACTGGAAAAGGACCTCTTCCTTCCATTCAGGGAGCAGACCGGACCGGTGAAAAAGGGCGATCACGTTCTGGTAAGCCTTTACATTGACAAAAGCTCCCGCCTGTGCGCGACCATGAAAGTCTACGAAAAGCTGTCCTGCGATTCCCCGTACCAGAAGGACGATATGGTGGAAGGCATTGTCTACGAACTCAGCGACCGCTTCGGCGTCTTCGTGGCGGTAGACGGAAAATACTCTGCCCTGATCCCGAAACGGGAAGTGTACCATTCCTACCGGGTAGGCGAGACGATCCGTGCCAGAGTATCTGCAGTCAAAGACAACGGAAAACTGGATTTAAGCGTGCGGGAAAAAGCGTTCATCCAGATGGATGTAGACGCGGCAAAACTGATGGACTACATGGAAAAACATGGCGGCCGGATTCCATTTACGGATAAGGCGGCGCCGGAAACGATCCGCACGGAATTTGAGATGAGCAAAAACGAATTCAAACGGGCGGTGGGACGCCTCTTGAAAGAGAAAAAGATTGAAATCAGGGAAAAGGAGATCGTATTGACGGGGAAATAGGAAAGGACGTGATGTTATGCCATTACCAAAAGATACTGCTCACACCATAGATGAAATCTATGCGCTGCCGGAAGGACAACGTGCAGAACTGATTGATGGAACCATCTATATGATGTCACCGCCAAACCGGATTCACCAAAAGCTCGTATCGGAATTTACAAGAACGATCGGCAATTATATCGAATCTCATGGGGGATCCTGTGAAGTGTATCCTGCTCCATTTGCCGTTTTTTTGAATCAGGATACGAGTATCTATGTGGAACCGGACATCAGTGTGATCTGTGATTCGGACAAGCTGACGGAAAAAGGCTGCAATGGTTCACCGGACTGGATTATAGAAGTCGTCTCACCTGCAAGCCAGCGCATGGATTATCTCACCAAGCTGTTTAAATACCGTACGGCAGGTGTGCGTGAATACTGGATTGTAGATCCATCTACCCGGACTGTTACGGTTTATCAGTTTGCAAGTGAGGAGAGTGCCGGACAATATCGCTTTGATCAATCCATCCCATGCGGGATTTTTGAGGAATTTCAAATCTGTATTGCAGCTTTGCTGAGATAGAACAGGCTTTTTGGAAAATCGCTTAGGCGTTCAGGCTTAGGCGATTTTTTTAAAGAAAATGAATTCGAGGACAAAAATGATGATTTCATGGCCACAAGAAAGAAATTTGACGGGAAATGTAGTACAATTTCATCAGGACAAAAAGATAGTCTGGCTTGGGGCGCAGGGGGTAAAAGTGAAATACGGCAAAGTAGAAGTCGAAGGAATCAAACTTGCGGTCTCAAGATTTTACAGGTCAGACGCGCTTCAGTGCAGGGAGATCTTGTTAGAGAGCATTCGATGGCTGAGGGAGCGGTACGGGCGCCTGTCAGAAGAGGAAGATCTTCAAAAGGCGCTCTGCCACATGGAAGCGTATGGAGAGCTTGGCTTTTCATACGACGATGTAAAAGATGAGGCGGAAGAGATCTTCGGCCTGCTGGAAGCGGACAGGGAGGTGAGAAAGGAGTTTCGGAGACATTTCTGCGAAAAGATCGTCGTCAACAAAACAAGAGTCAACCGTCTGCTTGGACGATGGAATCCGGCCCGGCATTCTATGAGAATCAGTGATGCGGTGGATGATATCATCCGCAAGGTGACAGAACAAAAGGAGGGGATCTCCCTCTATCATTGCGGGAGAAAGCTTGTAGAAGACGGGGAAGACGGACTGTGGGAGCATACTTTCCGCCTGCAGATACAGGATGGAGAAGCAATTTTCCACGATGTCAACAATAATCAATACTATCTTCTGCTGAAGGAGGAGACACATGCTGAAAATTGTAATTGTAGATGACGATAAACAAATGCAGGATATGATCCGGGACAAAATCAAAGAAACAGCGGACGCATTTCTGAACACACAACTTCTGGTTTTCTCATCCGGAGAAGCATTTCTGGAGTATGCGAAGACACAGGAATACGGAGAGGAAGGGGATATCTTTTTCGTGGATATCGAACTTGGAGACGGTATGACCGGACTTGAGCTTGGAAGAATTCTGCGGAAAACCTACCCGAATCGTGGACTTGTGTTCCTGACGTCCCATACGGAATTTGCGCTGGAAAGCTATGAGATCGAGGCAGATCAGTATATTCTGAAAGAAACGATGGATGAACGGCTGCCGCACATTCTGGAAAAGCTTATGCGCCGGCTGGGTGCAGAAAAGAATGACTATCTGAAACTGAAACGTCAGGATGAACCGGAAGAAAAAGAACAAAAAGTCTATTTCCGTGAAATTATTACCGTCCATAAGAAAAAGATGGGAAAATATGCAGAATATGCGACCTTCCACGGGAACTTCAAAGAGCGGATTTCTTTAAGCGAATTGATGAAAAAGCTGGACAGTAATGAATTTTTCCTTGCAGATCGAAGTAATATTATCAACCTCCGCAATGTCCAAAGTATCAAGGGCAATACGATCTACATGGAGGAAGGTCATGAACTGGAACTGAACCAGTACCGGATCGATGCAGCGAAGAAAAAGATTGAAGCTTACTGGAGGGAACGGGAATGGAACGACAAATCCATGTCATAGTATTGATTCTGCTTTCTATCTTTGAAGTATGGATGTGCTATCAGGTATTATACCGGACGGCGCTGGAGAAGAAATGTCTACGGAAATGGAAGCAGGTGCTGATCTGGGGGAATATTCTGGTGTCAGGCACCCTGTTGGGGATCAATCGAAAAATCATTTTTTTCTCTAGTACCATGTTTATATTCATCATTTTAGCTACGCTGCTCTGTGCCTGGATTGTAGAGAGAAAGAATATGCTGATTAAAATAGAGATCATTACTCTATTTTACACGATTCTTGCGCTGTTTGATTTTTTCTGCGGATTTATCACTATGGAAGTGATTGGAAAACAATTTTGGATAGAGATTTATAAGTTCTCGCAGTCCATGTTGCAATGTGTCCTGTTTTTGATACCAAGAGCAGTTGCAATTCTGTTTTTGATGAAATGGAAAGAAAAAAGTTTGATTTTGAAAGAGAACAGAAAGATCCTTGCACTCCTTTGCGTTGTATTTTTAGGAATTTTGCGGATTTATACGACAACTATGATCAATATGGTAACAAGTACCAGAACGGCGCAGGGCTGGAGTGCGGCAGTTTCGCTGGTGTTTGTAGGCACACTGACAGCAGGAGTCGTTATGTTTTTTCATCGTTTTCAACTGTTGAAAACAGAAAACAAAATGCTGTTGGAAATGGAAATACTATCCGAAAATCATATGAAAGATATGAAAATCATGATGGAAAAGAACAGAATACAGACCCATGACATGAAGCATCATCTGCTGATTTTGCGTGAGTATGGACAGGAGAAACAATGGGATTCGCTAATGTCATATCTCAACGAGTTGTCGGATGACATTTTGGTACAAAAGAAGACGGTGTGGACTCAAGTTGGAATTTTGGATACCCTTCTGGAACAGAAAAAGACAAAAGCAGAGTCAAAGGGGATCGAAGTTCGTGTCCAGGCGGATCGAATCGTAGGACTGCCTTTTTCAGATATGGAAATCTGCACCTTATTCAGTAATCTTTTGGACAATGCCATCGAAGCCTGTGAGAAAATCGAGGATGACAGGCGGTGGGTTGCGATACAGATCACACGAAAATCAGGGATGCTTTATCTTACCATTTCCAACAGTATCAAAGACAGACCGGCAGAACAAGAGGGAAAATTGATTACGAATAAACAAAATCATCAACTGCATGGGTATGGGATCAAAAGTGTACAGAAGATTGTCCGTAAATACGAAGGAGACTTTTCTTATCAGATACGTGAAAGTGAATTTATAGTAACCATTACATTTTGGAGATTAGAGGAGAGAAACGAAATATGAATCAAGAAGTGTATTTGTATACTGCCGGAGACTTAAAAAGCGAATTAAAAGAAATAAACGGGATGCAAGATCTGGAATTGGAAGAAGCAGTAGAGCGTTTTACTAATCCGGCTGGAGATACCTTTTTAACAATCTTATGTTGCTAATTATTTTAAGAGCAGGATGTTCATGCGAGCATCCTGCTTTTTTCGGAGGAGCTTATGAAAGATACGTATTTGTGGGAGAGAGAGTATAGAAAAGACCAGAAGAAACCAGCCAATGAAAAGAAAAAGCAATACTGGGAGCAGCTTTTAGGAGAAGCTTTGGTGTCGGAACTTCAAAAGCGACATCCTGACTTTCAGGCATATCTGGAAGATCAAAGATTTGAGCGAAAAGAAGGGACTTACACGGGAAGTTTGCGTGTGGAATATAGGGAATGGAATGATCCATCAAAGGAGATACGAAGAAAGATTGGAGATACGAAGCTGTTTTTTGCAGAATTTTACCAGCCTTTTTTGATAACAGGAATAGAGGAATTCAAACGTCAGTTACATACCGGGAAAGAGCAGATCACTTCGGGCGTATATGAAGATTTTGGGAATGAACTGGCGGTCCGTCTGCAAAATATGGCACTTCGCACTTTGATTGCGGAAATGCATGGTTACAAGCAAAGGGGAATGCTAAAGGGAGCGGACTCGAAAGAGGAGTATCAGGACTTTTGCAGAATATGTGGAAGAAAAGAGTTTTTCTATTATATCGCAGCCACCTATCCGGTTCTGATTCGATGTATCCGGGAGCGTATAGAGTGTCAGATCCAGTACTATGTACAGGTAGTGCAATGGTTCCGGGAAGATTCTGATAAAATCGGGGAACTCTTTTTTGACGGGGGAACTCAGGGCAGGATCACAGGGATAGAATCGGGACTATCGGATCTTCATAACGGTGGGAAAGAAGTACTGAAAATATGTCTGGAAAACGGGAAAAAGCTACTTTTAAAACCTCGTTCTATGGAGAATGAACAGTTTTTCACAAGGCTTCTGGGGTGGATCAGTGAAAGGACGGGTTCAAGCCAGTATCATTATAGAATCCTGTCCTGCCGCGACCATAGCTGGTGTGAAATCGTGGAATATCAAAGCTGTGAATCGGAGCAGGAGATCCGTCAGTATTACAGACGACTGGGAGAACAGCTCTTTCTCTCCTATCTCCTTGGAACGAGTGATATCCATGCGGAAAATCTGATTGCCTGTGGAGCATATCCGGTGATTGTGGATCTGGAAGCATTGGCACGACCGGGGAAAGAGATACAGGCAGAGTCAGCGGAGGATGCAATTTATTCCTGGATCCGGGAATCGGTGATTGGAACAGGAATCCTGCCTTTTTATGTGTGGAACAAAGAGGGAGAGGGAATTGACGGGAGCGCCATTCACAGCAAGAAAGGTCAAAAGCTTCCATTTCAGATTCCGGCGGTGGCGGAAGAAGAGACTTCCAACATGTATATCACCTACCGGGAGGGAGTTACTTCCGCAGGCAGGAATCTTGCATGGATGAAAGGAAAAGAGGAAACGATCACGGCATATGTGGACGATCTTCTTAGAGGATTTTCCGAGGCGTATCAGGCAGTGGAGAAAGAAAAAAGAAGCTTTCAAAGTGTTCTGGAAGAAGGGAAAGGACTCAAAAGCAGGGTTGTTTTGATGCATACGCAGCGGTACGCGATGCTGTTAAACAGTTCCTATCACCCGTCCCTTCTGATGGATGGAGCGGATCGGGAAATCTTCCTGTGTTCCATTGGACAGGGACGCCGGGACAGGGAAGAGCGGATTGTCCGGGAAGAAATTCTGGCATTGCTGCGGGGAGACATTCCATGCTTTTCCAGCGGAATGGATGAGAAGAGCTTATATGCCGGAGAGGAGAAGTGTGAGGAAGCTTTTTTTCAAAGGACAGCATACAGCCGGATTTTGGAACGTCTGGGACAGCTCGATCAAACGGACCGGAATAAGCAGTGTGATCTGATTCGTACATCCATGGAACTAATTCCGGAGAATAAAGAGCATTTTATGAATCAGATATACGAAGTCAGAGCGGACAATGGATTTGGACAGACGATGGATAAAGAAAGCTTGAATCGGATCATCGCTGCACTGACAGACAGATTGTGTACCTATGCGATCTGGAATCAGAAGAAGAGTGAGGTGAGCTGGCCTGTCCTTCATTTCGCTTCTTCCGGGAACTATGCGTGGCAGATCCGTCCGATGGGTATTTACTTTTATGATGGATTAAGCGGGATGCTGCTCCTTACTACTGTAATGCAGGAAAAACAAAAATCCGAAAGAATTGAGAGAATCCAGAAAGCGTTACAGAGACAGTTGTTTCGATATACAGATGAGGGGATGGAAGATCTAAAGAATCTACAGTCCCAAAATACCGGGGCGTATACAGGGGAAAGTTCTGTCGTCTATACCTATTTAAAACTGTATCAACTGACAAAGGAAGCGATTTATTTACAGTATGCCAGAAAACATGCGGAAATCGTTTCAAAAATCGTTCCGAAAGATACTTGTGCCGACCTGCTTGGAGGGAAAGCGGGAGCAGCATGGGTCTTCCTTCAGATGTTTGAGCAGACGGGAGAAGAGAGATATGTGAAAGAGGCAGAAAAGTCGGTCTACTCTATGCTTCCGCAGGCGGTGAAGATGGAGTGCGGAATCGGATGGAAACCGGAAATAGGAGAAAATCCAATCAGTGGAATGGCACATGGAAACGCAGGAATTTTGATGCCGGTTCTTGCACTTTGGGAACTTACGAAGAAACAGGAGTATGAAATCCTGGCAGAAAAGATCCGGGAATATGAAGAGAGCCTTTATGATGAAAAAAGAGGAAACTGGATCGATCGAAGGAAAGATAAGGAAGAAGGAGAAGATACCGTAGCATGGTGCCATGGGGCGGCCGGAATCTTACTTGCGAGGCTGTGGGGCTATCAACGTGTGACGGACAGAGCATGGAAGGAAAGGTTGAAAAACGATATTGAAAGAGCATATCGAAAAACAGAAACGTACTGGAAACGTGACAGCTGGAGTCTGTGTCATGGAACAGGCGGTAATCTGTGGATTATGGATATCGCGGATCGGGTACTTGGGAAGGAACAAAAGAACAGGATGGATATAGACGAATTCCAATTACTTCCGCAGGAGAGATTAAATCCGGGGATTATGGGCGGATATGGGGGGATATTACTTTTCTTAATTACATAAATGAAAAACTCATGGACATGAAAAACGTATTCATGTCCATGTTATTGAATAAAATGGGAAAAAGTATTAATGTTTGAATATATTAAAAATATTTATATGAACTCTTTATTTGATTGATTAATATAAATTATAAATATAAAATATTGTTCTAATTACAATTATTCATTAATATAACAGATAATTATACCGCTGAACGATTGACGAATTTGTTCCGATTGTCTACGGAAAATGACTATATGCAATAGAATGATTTCTGGATAATAGGATAGAGATAAAATTATCAAAAAGAGGAGACATTTATGGAAAGAATATTTTGTTATGTAGGAAGTAATTCAGAAAATTCAATAGGATGTAAGATAGCCAAAGAAATAAAGCACAAATTAAAAAATAATGAAATAAAAACGTATTTTTATGAGGGGAGAAGAGTGAACATTAAGTGTTGCAGAGGATGTTCGCAATGTTTTTCGGCAGGTCAATGTACCCTAGATAGTGAAGATGATATGGAGCGTATAAAAAAGGATATGAAATTATCTGATATTATAATTTGGATATCTCCAGTATATGCGGTAAATGTTTCGGGGATGATGAAAAATTATATAGATCGATTATCATCATGGATGCATACTTTGGAATTAGCAGGAAAGAAAGGAATAGTTGTAGCCATAAGTAGTAATACAGGTATGGAATTTACTGTATATTATATGAAAACTATTTTACAAGCAATGGGATGCCATGTTTTGAAAGACTATAAAATAAATTGTCGGAAAGGATGGCAGTTTGAAGAAATTATCGAAGACATTAGAAGAAAAATAGAGATTGGATTAAAAAAGAAGGGGCAATATACTAAGGATCAAGAGCAAACATATAGCAATGTAAAACAAGCATTTTTCGGTATACCAGAAGATAAAAGAAGTTCAAATGCTTACGAAATAGAGTATTGGCATAGGCTTGAGGAAAAAGGTATTGATTCTTATGATAAATATGTAAAATGGAAGGAGAAAAATAATGGAATACAAGTGTTGTGACACATTTATGGTTCGGATGCCTAAATTATCTGTGCAATATTTAAAAAAATACCAGATGCAAAAAAAGGATATATACGAATTTATTAAAGAGGATAAAGTTCTAGACGACTTTTTTTTGAAAGCTTTATTTATATCTAGTCGTTCTCTTTATGAAAACTTTGTTAATAAACCTAAAAATGAAAAACAGTATCAGAAACTAAAAGAAGCATTATTAAAATTCTTTTTAAGAAGTACATTACGAACAACACCATATGGATATTTTGCAGCAGTTGGTTTGGGAAAATTTGAACAAGAAACAAGTATATTAATAAATGGAGAACAAATTGAAATAAAAGCAGATGGCAAATGGATCAATGAACTAATATATAAATTGGAAACAAATGACGAAATTTTCACAAAACTTAGTTTTTCTTTTAATCCTAATTGCTATAAGAGTGGAAATAGACTAAAAAATCCATATTTTTCTAATCGTGGGTACTTTTAAGTCTAAACGAAAAAGTTGAAAGAAGCAGTATACGTTATACAGATTTAATAAATTTGATTATGAAAAAAGCCAAAAGTAGTATAAGTTTTGACAATTTGTCTAAAATTATACAAAGGCAATATAAGGGAATTAGTAGTTCAGTGATGTTAGGAACGCTACATATGTTAGTAGAAAATGAGTTTTTATTAAGTAATATGAACTAGTGCCCTAAATTGTTAATAAATTTAGGGTACTAGTTGCGAAAAAGAAAGAGGTGAAAAGAGATGAAAAGCGATAAAAAGAAGAATGCTATTGAACTTTTAATTTTTTTCGGTATTGCATTTGGAATCAATTTTTTGTTAGGAACTATAATATGTACGAATCATATCGGTGACGAAAATTTATTTTCTTTATTTATAATGTTGTTGCCGGCCAATGGTGCATTTTTAGCCAGATATTATAGGGATAAACGCCAGATAACAGAGAAGTTGATTGATACGATACTCGTGGTTTGCTCTATGTTGAATTTTAGCTGTATGTGTCTAGTGCTATTAAAAATATTGGATTGTAAAATGGCAATCTCGATTATAGAAGGGGAAAGTTATTTAATAGGGACTGGAATTTTTGTTTATTTATTTTTGAGAAACAGAGAAACATCTTTTCTGCAAAACGCCAAGAAAGTTCAAAAAGATATACTGTTTCTGCTGGCAATACTTTTTCTTAGAAATAGTATTAGAATTGTTCCTGAAATAATAAAAGGGGACAAGGAAGCTATAATGAGGATGTTAATTGTTTTATTCTCTATTGTTGGAGTTTTTTTTTCTATGGGTATTTTTTATGGAGAAGAGAGTGGATGGCGAGGATACTTACAGGAAAAATTACAAGGATATTTTGGAAAGATTGGTGGTGTAATTTTGCTGGGAATACTATGGTGGATATGGCATCTGCCATTGTGGGTTGTCCAAGAGGTTGAATGGGTAGAAATGCTGTATGGGATTCCAACGAGTATTGGCATTGCTATTTTTTTGGGATATATATATATGAAAACAAAAAATGTGTGGCTGTGCGCAATTACGCATGGATTGTACAATAGTATGGGAACGGTAGGTGGAGAGAGTTGGTTTGATTACTTAGTTCTCTGGGGGGCGGCTATCGTTCTTTTTCTGTATTGTATTCGAAAACCAGAATATCAGGGAAAACCAGAATGAATAAGGGGGAATAGATGGGAAGGGCAGAGAAAAAATACGAGAGAGAACCTTGGGTATCTGAAGAAACAGGGCGGTTAATCGAGAGAGAAATTAATAGTCTTTTGCCCATTTTTTATATGAAGTATAGCAGTTTTAAAAATGAAACGAGGAGGTGATAAGTATGACGAGAAAATTAGGTAAAAAAGTTTCACGTAAAATGCCGACTATGCAAGTTATGGCACAATGCGGGTGCATGAGTTTGTGCACAAACACAGGTTCTAAGATGGAAAAAATACTGGCATTTATGGCTATAGGGTAAAAACGTGAGCAATAATTCATTTTAGATTTAAGAGAGAGGCAGTGGATTATCATAATGCCTCTCTTTCCTTAAGGGAAATTAGGAGAGGTGTGGAAAAAGATGACGACACAGAGAAAAAGCAAGTGGATCAGATGCATACAGCTTGGCGGAGGCATTCTTGCGGTGTTGCCTTTGTTTTTTATGAAATTCCGTGCCCCAGGGGCATCGCTTTATTGGCCGAAAATGGCTGTCAGGATGATGCAAGAAGACGGATTCCACCCGGAATATCTGATTTTTGTTCTGACTTCGCTTTTTGTGCTGGCGTCGGTGATCCGGATAGTTCTCATCCTGCGGGGAAAGAGACAGGGATGGTATTCCTATCTGCCTGTAGTGAGTCTGGTGGTGTATGGAGGAATGCTCACGGTCATCACTAATACGATGGATCTGACACTTTATGTTAATTTTCCGCTGTATTATATCATCGTTTCCATAGTGGAATTTTTGAGTGTAAAATATTTGGAGCAGCAGGAAGAAATCAACGAACGGTACGAGACGATTCAGGAAGAGGAACGAAGAGAAAAAGCCCACCGAAAGAAGGCAGACTATTTTCCGGGAAAATATCCAAAAGAATTTTATCAGGTCATTCGGGCGAACCTCCGGTACCGGGGGAAAGATCAGGCAGTTTTCATTATGGCAGGGGCGATGCTTGCCGCAATTTGCTACATCGTTATTGCCATGTATCAGATGACAAATCAGCTCTACGGAGGAAAAGGGGAAACGCATACTGCCCTGGTGAGCGTCATGTTCGGGGAAGGCATCCATAGACTGTTCCAAAGTCTGGCACTGATTTTAGGAATTTTGAGTGTCTTGATGATGACCCTGGTGACTTCCTGGTATATGAAGGAGCAGAAGAAGGAATATCGTCTGATGGTGATCCTTGGAATTCGGAAGAATACGGCGTATCGTATTTTTCTTGCGGAGTTTTTCGGTAATCTTCTGATCGGTGCGCTCATAGGAATCCCGGCTGGAGCTCTGGGATCGGTCTTTATGAGAATGTCATTTGCGAAAAGCTTTCCTAAAAGTGTAGATCTGCCGGGAGTGGTGAGTGTTTCCCGGATTCTGACAGGATTTCTGGTGTACCTTGTTTTGATGCTTTTGGCGCTTGGGTTCAATCAGGAAAACTTTATCGCTCTTGGAAATTCGACCAATCTGACCGAAGAAAAGATAAAGGAGCGACGACCGGAACGAAATCTGGTGTTTGGGGTTATCCTTGGAATCTTCTTTTATGTCCTTGGAATGAAGTGGTTTTCCATCCGGGGATGGGCAGAGATGAAAGTGGTTTACGTCCTTCCGGTACTTGGAATCCTCGGTCTTCTCATGGCGGGAATGGGACTGTGGCTGAAAAGACGAAAATGCCGGGCAGCATATTATCAGGGATTGTTCCGGTGGCATACATGGTATTACCATTTTTGGAAGAATGCCTGGGTGATGTTTTACCTCTCGATTATTCAGTTTTTACTTCTGTCGATGTTTTCACCGGCATTTATCAGTTCGATGATGAAGCAGAATGTAGAAACCATGTACCCGTATGATCTTGTATGTACGGCGTATGAGTCAGATCTTCCGGAGCTGGAACAGATCGTAAAAAAAGCCGGAGCTGATGTCATCGAGTACCCGATGGTGAGAATGACATCCTTATATGGAAGCGATCAAATTCCATCGTGGGCAGGCCCGCGCCCGGTGCAATGGCCGCAGGGACAGCATATCGCCATTTCCGAGACTTCTTATCACCAGATGCGGGAGAGGATGGGAAAGAAAGCAAACAATCTGGCACTTTCCGGGGAGGATATGCATGTCGTCTATCAGCAGGATCTTTCCGTCAAGACTAATACCATTGACTGGGATACGACCAGGATCGAAAAGCACCTGCGTTTTGGACAGCCTTTACAGTATTATGATACGGTAGACTATGAAAAAGCCTTTCCGAAACGTCGGATTGTAAGCGAAGAGAGGGACAGTCTGATTGGAAGTTTTCAGCAGGGAAAGCAGGAGAATCTGATTGTCCTGTCTGATGAATATTTTGAAAAAGTATGGAAGAAAATCACATCCCACAATCAGGAACACTGGGCGGAGCGGGAACATGCATCAGAGGAAGAGTGGATTCTTTATACCGGAACTCACACAGGCAATCTGACGGAAGGACCTACCATGCTACTTTGTATAAATGTCCCGGATGGAACAGAAAAGCAAGTCGCAGAGCAGATGGAATATTTGAAAGAGAAAAACCGGTTTGATCAGCTTTGGCACCGTTCGATCCAGCCTTTCTATGAGAAGACACAGATGATCCAAAATACGGAATCAGAAATCCTTCTGACCCGGACAGCAAACGGGTTTATATTGCTGATCCTGCTGATGATGGCAGTCTTTCAATATGTTCTGTTTGTCAGGGAAGAGGAAAGAAATTGGAAATGGGAGAATGACTTTTTGGAAAAGCTGGGAATGAAACAGAAAGACAGATGGGAAAAAATTGTATTTCAGCTCCGCTTTTTCATTCTTCTGCCATTAGTTCAGGCGTTGATCGGCGGAGTGTTGTTTGCTGCACTTACAAGGAAGGCGAGATTATTTACCGGGGAAGAGGGTATGGAATATGCAATGACTCTTGGCATTGTGTACCTGATATATGCCACAATTTGGCTTGGGATCTATCTGGCGATGAAACATGATATCAAAAAAAAGAGTGATAGATCACGGGTTCCGTTGTACAGAAAACAACCTTGAGACGAAATCCGGCAATGTAGATAAGAAGATGGGGGTGTGATATACTAAAATCAATAAAAAGAAACCCAGAATTTGACAGGAGGTTGGTGTCATGGATAAGAATCAGGGCTAAAAGTAGAACTGTAAAAAAGAAATTTGATATTATTTATTAGCGCAATTTACCGTAATGTAATTGTTCTATAATTATTTTTAAAAAGAGGGGTGATTATATGAAATTTTTACGCCGTCAGAAACCGCTGCCTTTATTTTTGCTTTTTTTAATTATCCTTACTATAGGGGAGGGGGTAGGTATGGGGCTTGCTTCGTACTTTCACAAACCGCTATCTGGGTTAGAAACCTTTCAAATGATGATTCCGGCTACGGCAGCGTTTTTAGTCTTCCGGATTTTGGCGGGACAGACGCAGCCATTCCCGAAATATGTGTGCAGAGCTTTTTTTGCAGCAGATATTCTGTTTTTGATCGCTGTTGTCTTGGAAAGTGTGCTTCTTCCGGTATCCTTAAGTCAAACTGTGAGTCCAATATTGGTTTTGACCGGTATAGTATTTTTTGATCTTGCTCTTTTTCTGGAACCGGCAGAGACAAAAGATGCCTATGGGCTGCTGTGTAAAACAAAGATCAAAACAATACTTTTTTATTTGTTTTTATTTCTGATTCTTCAGGCAGGCAACTATTTCATCCAAACTGTTTTTGACTATTTTTCCGGAAACCGTCACGCATTTTTGGATTTTATAGAATTATATAGTCATTTTCCTTCGGCTCTTCTTCGACTGCCCTTTTTTTTCCTCTGTGTGTTTCTTCCATATTTCGGAGAAGAATACGGTTGGCGCGGTTTTCTGCAGCCAAGGATGCAGAAACAGTTTGGGATGAAAAAGGGACTGATTTTGACAGGAATGATATGGGGTGTCTGGCATTTGCCTCTGTATTTGTTTCGCTATCCGTCATCAACACTTTTGCAGGAGCTTCTTCATCAAATCGCTTGTTGTGTGTTGATCGGTATCTTTATGGGATATGTCTACTTAAAAACAAAGAATATTTGGATTTGCACAGCAATTCATTTCCTGAATAATGCAATGATAGGTACACTCTTTCCTTCTGTTGCAGAGTCCGCACCATCGAGTTCGCTGGAAGATCAAGCAATAGGGATTTTAGCTATTTTCCTCGTATATGGATTTTTCATAGGTTCCAGGGTATTTCGGGAGAAAAAGATTCTTGAGGATCTTCTATTGCCGCGAACCAGATAGAGAGGTGAGATTCCCGTTAGTGTAACTTGGAAAAAACAGAAAATTTTGAATGGGGGGGGGCGGGTATTGATAAGACAATATATGCCGTGATAAAATATATTCAAATATTAATATATTATATTTTATGGGCTGGGGGAAAAGATAATGTTTAATAAAATTATTCTCAAAAATTTTAAAAGTAATCTACATAATTACATTTTATTTTTCATCAGCAACATTGTTGCGGTGGCGGAGATGATCGCATTCTGGGGCATGAATGACATTGTAACAAAAGCAATTACAGATAAGGTGACGGCAGCGGCACTGAAAATGGACTTCAAGATTGCAGCCGGACTCATTACCGTCATCACTGTTTTGCTGATGGTTTTTTCTATGAAGCACTATATTCAGCTTCGGATGAAGGACTATTCCACCTTTATTATTCTTGGCATGAGGAAACGAACCTCCTATCTCATGATGCTGACTGAATATGTGGCAGGATGTGTGCTTTCCCTGATTCTGGGGATTCTGCTTGGAATCGGGCTGTTATACGGCATCCAGTACTGGATCCGGGGTATCTATCCGGAGTTTATCAAGATCACGGCATTTGACTGGAAGATTCTGAGAAATGCCTGCGGTCTGAGTATCGGAATTATGGCGCTTGTTTTCGTGGCGCTGATTACGTGGATGGACGGGAAGGATATGAGCGCCTTCATGTCGTCCGCAGAGCAGAATGAGAAACGTCCGGTCAGCGGGCGGTGGCTTCTGCTGGTTGTATTGGGTATTGTTCTTCTTGTGATTGGGGAAGACATGTATCAGGGTTCGGATTCTATGTATCTGACGTCCCATGCGGTCTTTCCGGCAGGCATGGTACTGATTGTCGTGTTTGGACTGGCGTGGGTGCTGGAGCGGTTTCGGAAACGGAAAAAATCTTATCTGCGCCATATTTTTCAGCTAAACCAGTTGTACAGTAAATTCCAGAATAATTTGATGATCCTGATCCTTCTGTTAGTGATTCACTTTTTTGCTCTGACCTATCTGACAGTGGAAATTTCCAGCCTCCTGCCCCTTGATAGGTACCGGGAGAACTATCCGTATGACAGTGTATGGATTGCAAGGGAAGAGGACAAAGAGTATGCAAAAGAACTGGCTGAAAAATATGACGGTACCGTAACAGAGTTTCCGATGCTGCGTGTCACAACCGCTTATACAGCACAGCAGATCGGCGTGTCCGCCTCCACATATCAAAAACTGACGGGAAAAGATTGTGATCTGGAAGGACGCGAGATCTGGTTTGGCATGGAGGATGCGGAATTTCGGAAGGAAAAAGATATAACGAACTGGGACAGTCATGATTTGTATGAAGATGTGTTTGTAGGAAATTATGATCCAGAGTTTAATATGGTCATGCTGAAGAATACAGAGGAAGGGAAACCGTATCATTACGAATTGACGAAAGCTTTCACCCAGAGTCTTATCGGACAGTATTCGCTGGATCAGTACCATGAAAACATGGTTATTTTTTCCGATGAGTTCTTTGAAGAACGGTGGCAGGAAGTGCGGAGGGACAAGACGGAAGCTTCCGAGCTTTACCTGTTTACTTTCCCGGCGAGGGAAAGAGCGGATGCATACACAGAACTGACTGCATATAATGATGCCAATGGAATCAAAAATAAGAATGAAGTAATGATGGAGAACAGTCTGTACAATACGGATGAGTTTTTGAAGGGACAGCGGATGCGTGCGGTATTCAGCCTGTCCAGCAAGCTGTTTTTGATGGCGACCCTTCTGCTCAGCGGATTTTTCGTTGTGGCATTGAAGAACCTGTCGGAGATGACATCTTTCAAACGGCGGTATGAGTTCCTGAATTATATGGGAATGAAAGAAAAGGAGCAGCGAAAGAATATCCGGTTTGAGACAAAGATTTTGACGATGATTTCGGCAGGAGCGGCATTTGTCATGGGCGTGCTGTATGTATGTTCCTATCTGTATCAGCAGAATACCGGTGGAGGCGACGGAGTCGGAACCGAATTCTGGAAGTACTGGGCGGCGATCATGATCGCCTATTTAGTGATAGTATATTTGATCCAACAGTTATTCGGATGGTATGTGATACGCAGATTAAAACGTGAGAGGAGGAAACAGGGGTAATGCATGTACTGGAAGTAAAAGATTTGATTCGGAATTATCAGAAGTCGTCCTTTAAAAAGAGCGAGGATGATATTAAAGTCCTGAAAGGACTGAATTTTACCGTGGAGGAAGGAGAGTTCGTCGGCATCATGGGAAAATCCGGGTGCGGGAAGACGACTCTTCTGAAGGTACTTGGCATGATCGACAAGCAGACGGATGGAGAGGTTTTCTTCATGGAGCAGAATACCACAGATCTTTTCGGGGATAAGCTGGCGGACATCCGAAGGACCAAGATCGGATTTATCTTTCAGGATTTTTATTTGATGGACAGTCTGTCCGTGGAAGAAAATATCATGCTGCCGATGATCCTCGGAAAAGAAAAAGTGGATGTCATGACAAAGGCGGCGAAGAAATATGCAGATCAGTTTGAGATCACCCATCTGCTCAAGAAGAATCCGTACGAACTGTCCGGAGGAGAAAAGCAGAGAGTGGCGATCTGCCGGGCGCTCATCAACGACCCGGATCTGGTACTGGCGGATGAGCCGACGGGGAACCTGGACTCCAAGTCCGGGAAGATCGTCATCGACGCTCTGAACCGGATCAACCGGGAGTTCGGAAAGACCATCGTTATGGTAACACATGATCCGCAGATGGCAAGCAACTGCAGCCGGATCATTCTATTGAAGGACGGGGTGATTCTGGATACCCTCAACCGGGGAGACAATCAGGAGAAATTTTATCAGGAGATTATCGGCCGGATGGCAGATCTGTAATATGGGAAAAGATATTTACAAGCAGTTTTTGAAAACGAGAGAGGGGCTTCTCATACTTCTTGTACTTATCATTGGCATAGGTGTGGGGCTAAATGGATTAGCCCCCTATGTCTTTGGAAAAGTGATTGATGTGATTTCGCTTGATCAAAAAGAAACCTTTCAAATCTGGATTGTGATCTACATATTTTTACTTTTGTTGGTACAAGTTTTTTCTTTGATGGAGACTCTGATTGGACAGTGGACCGTAACCAGCATTGAAAATGACATGAAAGGTCAGATGATGAAAAGAATCACGCATCTAAAGACAAAAGATGCAGAAGTTTATGAAAAGGGGGAACTGCTTAACCGCATTGAGTTTGATGTTGAGACAGTAGCAGGATATTATATTGATCTTATCAGCAGTGTCCTGATGATTATTCTGAATTTGGCAATTTCAGTCTATTTTGTATTACTGATTTCCTGGAGATTAACACTGATTGCTGTCGGATTTCTTCCGGTTCTTTACTTTGCAAATTATATGTTTCGTAATCGGATTCGGAAAATAGAACGGCAAAAAAAAGAAGTAAGTGATGAATATTACAGTTTTTTAAATCAGGCATTTTCCGGACTGAATTCGATTAAAGCATTTGGAATCCAAAAAAAGATTGTGGAAAAGTTTTCTTCTTTGTTGAAATATAAATTGAAAGTAGAAATGAAAAATACGGAATTGACATCAGGAGTCACAGCACTGAGGGCTGTTCTTGGGAGCGTAATGAATGTGGTACTCCTTACTGTAGCAGGATTTTTTATTATGGATGGGAAAATGACAATTGGAAATATGGTTGCATTTAATTCCTATCTGGAAATGCTGATGCAGGCGGTATCGAAAGTTCTTGAGTTGAATCTGAACAAGCAGGGCGTGATCGTGAGTTATGAGCGAATCAGTCAAGTGAAAGAAGAACTGATGGAGACAAAAATGAACGGAAGCATAGTATTGCATGAGATGATTCACACAGTATGCTTTCATCATGTTTCGTTTTCTTATGAAAAGAATACAGAAGTACTCCGCAACATTTCATTTCAGATTGATAAGCCGGGGCTTTATTCTTTCGCCGGGGAGAATGGAACAGGAAAAACAACTATTCTGAAACTTCTGGAACGATTTTATCAACAGAATAGCGGAACCATTACAGTGAATAACATTCCGATAGAAGAATATGATATTTTGTCATTGCGGAATCAGATTTCTTATATGGAGAAAGAACCCTTTTTTATTTCAGGCGATGTTTATCAAAATCTCGGCTTTGGAGATGCTTCTATATCGAGAGAAAAAATGGAAGAAATCTGTAGAAAGACGGGAATACACAGAGATATCATGGAACTGGACAAGCAATATCGTACAGAAGTCACGGAAGGGGCATCCAAATTTTCAAGCGGACAAAAACAGAAACTTGGTCTTGCGCGGGCAATTTTAAGAAACAGTTCACTTTATCTTTTGGATGAAGTGACATCAGACTTGGACGGGGCGGCAGAGAAAGTTATCTGTGATGTGTTGGAAGAGATTGGGAAAAAGGCAATTGTCATTAGCGTCAGCCATAAAGAGGAAGTACTAAAAAGAAGCGATCAGATTTTTGTACTAAATCATGGAGAAATTGTTGCATCAGGGACACATGAGCAGTTGTTGGAAAATTCAGAAGAATATCAGAAGTTATATAAAGAACAGTAGAAGGGAATAGATTATGACGGATACGCGATTTGTGCGTATCCGTTTTGTAATTGCGTTGTAAAAAATGTCAAAAAAATTAATGATAATAGAGTGAAAAGATATTGAAAATGAATAGTCTGAATGTTATTATTTAGACAAATTAGAGATGAAAAAACATTGTAAACAGAAATCTGTTTTTGGTAAGAGGTGAGACCGATGGTGAGTAAATCAAGAGGATAAAAAGTTCATACGAGGCAGGGGGAAGGCTGGAGGTGAAGGTATTATGAAGAAGAGATCGAAATATCAGCAAAAGATCTGGTGGTGCCGCCTGATTGTAAGTGTCGTTCAGATTTTCCTGTTTTTGTTTTGTCCCATCATACTGAAAGAGGGGAAGACATGCGGCGCGATGGTGATTTTCACTATGATAGTGGATACGGGATTTCAGATCCGGTATATTCTGCTGATGCTCTGCATGGTGCCGGCCCTGCTTTATCTGATCCGTTTTATCCTTATGATCCGTAATAAAAGTCTTGGCATTTTGGAGAAGCTTTCTGCAAAGACGCTGTGCTGGCTGGGAATTTCTATTTTTGTTGTGTCAGTGCTGCCCATTTCTCCGGATGATTTCAGCAAGACAGATATGGCGGGCATGATGTTTGTATACTGCCTGTTTGTTTTCAGCGGGGGAATTGAGTTTTTATACTGCCGGTGTCAGGAAACAATGGAAGACACCGAGGAAGAAGTGATTGCAGCGCGGGAGAAAGAGAAGATCGACAGACAGCACCGGAAGAAGGCGAATTACTTTCCGGGGAAGTACCCGAAGGAATTTTATCAGGTGATCCGCAGGATGTTCCGGTCCAGAATAAAGGTGCAGATGCTGATGATTGCTTCGGAAGCTTTTGCAGCAGCGAGCCTCTTTATCGTATTTTCCATGTATGGAATCATGAAAGATACTTATGAGATGGAGAGTTCCATTACCGGGGATGGGCTGTATGGCCTGTTTCGTAGCCTTGGTCTGATTCTGATTCTTTTACACCTCGTGATGATGACGATGATGAGTGCCTGGTATATCAAAGAAGCGAAAAAGGATTTCCGTCTGCTTGTTATTCTTGGAATCAGACGGCGGACAGTCTACATGCAGTTTCTGCTGGAATTCTGGGCGGGCGTGCTGATCGCCGCAGTGTTTGGTCTGGGAGCAGGGGCGGCAGGAGCGTCTGCAATGCGGATGGAGCTGCAAAAAGGGATCCCGGGCGGAGCGGTATTTCCGGAAGTCGTTACCGGAAACTATTTTCTCATCGGACTGATTTCTTTCCTGATTCTGATGGGATTGTCATTGGCTTTTAATCAGGAAAACTTCATTGACCTGGGACAGTCCGTGGATAGAAATGAGGACGTACAGAAGGAAGAACGATTGAGGAAAGGAATCAGTCTTTGGATTGCAGGAGGATTGTTTCTGGCAGCTCTGGCGGTGGGATGGTATTCGGTCAGAGAATGGGCGGAGAGCAGGTTCATCCATATTTTGACGGTTCTGGCAATGTTCCTTCTGCTCGCCGGCGGAACAGCACTGTGGATGCGGATACGGGAGAGAAAGCATAGATATGATACCGGTCTTTTGAAAATGAACCTGTTTTATCACAAGTTTGAGAGTAATATAGAGCGTCTGTTTCTTCTGGCAGTGATCCAGTTCCTTGCGCTTGGGATGTTTGCGGCGCCGATGGCGGGGGCATGCATTCCGCAGAAGATTTCGTCCATGTACCCGTATGATATCGTTGTGACGGCATATGAGCCGGAGCTTGAGAGGCTGGAAGCGATTGCGGATAAGTATGAAGCACGGGTTACGCAGTATCCGATGCTTCGGATGACTTCCATCTACGGGAGCGATAAAATCAAGCCGTGGAGAAGGACGACCAGACCAATCCAGTGGCCGCAGGGACAGCAGATTGCCATTTCGGAAAGTACCTATCAGCAGATGTGGAAATTTATGGGAAAAGAGCCGAAAAAGCTTTCACTGCAGGGCGAGGAGCTGCATGTAGTGTATCAGCAGGATCTTTCTGTCAAGGCACATACGATCGACTGGGATACCGGACGCCTGGAAAAGCATTTAAGATTCGGCCAGCCTCTGGAATATTATAATCCGGATGATTTTCGCAGATTCTTTCCGGTCAGAACCATCGCAGGCGAAGAGCGAGCCAGCCTGACGGGAAGCTTTCATCAGGGAATGCAGGACAATCTGATCGTGTTGACAGATTCGTATTTTCAGGAAAATTATGACCGGATCACGGCATATAACAGGGAAAACTGGGAGACGAGACAGAAGATGACGAGAGAAGAGTGGCGGATGTACACAGTCCGGCATCCGGAGAATCTTACAGAGGGACCAACGACACTCTTCTGTATGAATCTGGATGATGCCCTTGTGGATCAGGCAGCGGCGGATCTGGAATATCTGAACGAGGAGCAGGATTTTGACACGGTATGGGACAATAATATTCAGCCGTTTTATGTGAAATCTCAAATGATCGTCAATACAGAGTCGGAAATCTTTTTTACGAGAATGGGGAATGGATTCATTCTGCTGGTACTGATGATTCTCGGAGTCTTTCAGTTCTTTGTAAAAGTCAAGTCGGAAGAAGATAACTGGCGGTGGGAGAATATCTTCCTGAAACGTCTTGGAATGCACGAGAAGGAACGAAAAGCCAAGCTCCGGTATCAGATCCGGATGTTTGTACTCATACCGGTGCTGTCCGGGATCACGGGAGGAGTTATCTTCGCGGCATTGACTGCAAAGGCAAGGCTGTATACCATGCAGGAAACACTGCAGTTTGCTGGATATCTTGGAATGATCTATCTGATCTGGATTCTGGTGTGGGCAGCTGCCTGTCAGGTGATGGACTGGAATATCTGGAAACATGTTGAGAAAGAATAGGGAAAAAGTAAGATCTTGTGCTCCGAACAGGGGCTTCCTGTTCAGAAAGGAGAGATTATGAAAAGAAAGTATATTTATACAATAGTAGCTGCAGCACTTCTGGTCTGTCTTGGTATGTCGGTCGTTTTTCTAAGACCGGACAAGGAGCAACAGCTCGTAAAGGAGTTCCTGGATCAGACATTCACCAAAAGCGAAGAAAATGCAAAGTTGTATCAGGCAGTCATGGATTCACCGTCCGTCATAGGGCTGGGTGTAGATCAACAGACACAGAAAGAAACGGCAGGAAAAGCGCAGCAGGCGTCGGAAGAATTTGAAAAAGCATACAGCACCTATCTGGATTCAAATGGCATGGATGATTTCCAGAATGGACTGTTTGGCTATATGCTGGACTTGTATACGGCAGACGAGACGTGGGAGATTTCTGAAACAGAAATCATGAAAGATAACGACGCTTACAAGTTCCGCGTCAGCATGAATGTGGGAGATACGCCGCAGGAAATTCAGGGAAGAGCAGAAGTGAACGATGGGAAGATCGGCAATCTGGATATTACAGAGTTATAGGAAATATTGGGGAAACCGCAGCAGGATTTAGCCTGCTGCGGTTGATTTTTGGTATGCAGAATGTATATACTATAATTGAAATTGAGAAATATCCGGGAAGGAGGATTTTGTCCATACCGGTGTATTTCCGAAAGAAATCAGTAGAAAAATCAGCAGGGCACAAGAAGTTCGACATGCCAGCGATTACGATGACTTTTATATTATTTCAATAGAAGATGCAAAAGAGCAGTTGGAAACAGCGAAAGAGGTAGTAGAATTGGTTGAACGGTACCTCAAGACACTGGATGAAAAATAAGATTGTTAAGAAGGTAAAATATAAAAAATCGGAAGAATTCCACAGAGGAAAAGTCTTCCAATTTTTTCTCCGGGAAACTAAGTGATCGTCGAGCAACTTTATGTAAAAAGTTTTGCATGATGTAGAAAAATCAGTAGATCTGGAAATCCTTTTATTTAAGAATCGACGCAATTGATTTGCAACGCAAAACGAATCGTTGTACAAAGAAGTGCAACGAAAAACAAAATCGTTGCAAAATGATTGCGACGATTTTATAATAATAGGAGAGGTGATGTGCGATGAGAGAGAATAAAAGGCTGGAATATAAAGAAAATATGGAATCAGGAACATTTCTGAAAACGATCAGTGCATATGCAAATTATGGTGGTGGGAAGATCATTTTTGGAATTGCAGATGATGGAACTGTAAAAGGAATCTCTAAACCGGAAGAAGCATGTCTAAATCTGGAAAATAAGATTAATGACAGTATAAAACCGGTTCCGGAATATTCGATAGAGATTGGGGAAGATTCTACAATTATTCTCAGCGTCTGCGAGGGTCCTTATAAACCTTATCTTTATAAAGGAAAAGCGTATAAGCGGTATGATTCCGCTACCATAGAGGTGGATCGCCTGGAATATGGAAGACTGATTCTGGAGGGACAAAATCAGTCTTACGAAGAACTTCCTTCATCTATGCAGGAACTGACATTTGACCGTTTGGAAGAGGAGTTAAAAGAAAGTCTGGGAATTACCAGTCTGAATGAAGATATCCTGAAAACGCTGGAACTCTATTCGGAAAAAAGAGGATTCAATAATGCGGCAGCTTTACTGGCTGACAGAAATCAGTTTCCGGGAATCGATATGATTCGCTTCGGAAGCAGTATTGATGAGATCATGGACAGGGCGACGTTTGAACATATGTCTGTTTTGGCACAGTTAAGCAGTTGTATCGAGATGTTTCAGACGTACTATCAGTATGAGAAAATAGAAGGCGTTGAGAGAAAACAAATTGACAAGATACCGGAGAAGGCCTTCCGTGAAGCGATTGCAAATGCTTTGGTACATCGGGCATGGGATGTCCGGGCTTCCATAAAAATCAGTATGTTTGAAGATAGAATCGAAATCAGCTCACCTGGCGGGCTCCCGGCAGGAATTGGCCGGGAAGAATATTTGAATGGGCAGATTTCTGTCCTCAGAAATCCGATTCTTGGAAATGTTTTTTTCCGGCTGAAATATATTGAGAAGTTTGGAACGGGGATTATGAGAATTAACCGGTCTTATTCTAATGCATTGGAAAAACCGTCCTATCAGATTTTTGAGAATTCCATTCAGGTGGTACTTCCGGTAATCGCATCAGATGAGAAACTCTCAGAAAAGGATAAGAAGATTCTGGACATTATCCGGGACAAGGGAACCGTGAGCAGAAGTGAGATTGAAAAGCTTGCGGGAATAGGAAAAGATTCGACAATCCGCAGTCTGAATCTGCTGTTGAAGAAACATATTATTGAAAAAACGGGAGCCGGAAGAGGAGTAAAATATCATATCCGGTAAAGAATAAAGCATACGAAAAGCAACCGGAATACATCCCATGGAATGAGATGCACCGGTTGCTTTCTATTTACTGTAGCCCGACGGTGTCTATCTTGTCATCCACCGTCCGTTTGTAAAGTCCGGGATGGCAACCGGCTGTCCGCCCATTGCGATGGACTGTTCGGAGAGGACGCTGATGCACATCCAGGAAGCCGCGTCATAGACGTCGATCGGGCAAGGCCGTCCGTCGCGGATACACTGTGCGAATTCCCGGAAGACGAGGTAGTCCATACCGCCGTGTCCGCCTTTGATTTCGCTCTTCAAGAAGTCTTTCCAGATCGGATGGTCATACTGCTCTTCGTATTCTTTTGCATTTCCCCAGTGTTTGTTCCAGAAGAATTCCTCTTCCAGGGAATACAGTCCGTCCAGGAAGACGGAATCGGTCTTTTCCTCATACATGCCCTTTGTGCCGCAGACTGTGAAATCACGGCTGTAGTAGCGTGGAAGAGAGGTGTCGAGTGTCAGCAGAATCGTCTCCCCTCCGGCACAGGTGATGACGGTATTGACAACATCACCCTGAGCAAACCGGGCGTGAAGCAGGGACTGGTCGCAGTCCGGGTGCTGGCGCACGTATTCATTCATCCCTTTGGAGATGGAAGCGGTGCTTGTCAGAGTGAGCATCCGGTTTCCGTGGTTGATATCAAGGATCCTTGCGATCGGACCGAGTTCGTGAGTCGGATAGTTCTCCGCATTCCGGTTGAGATAATTTCTGAGACGGTAATGGCGGTTTTCTTTTCCGCGGGTAACCTCGCTTCTCAGATCATGCATATAGCCGCCGCGGCAGTGGACGATATCTCCGAATACACCCTGCTCTTTCATATTCAGAGCCATCAGCTCCCGGCGCCCGTAACAGCAGTTTTCCATGAACATAAACGGTGTTTTTGTCTCTTCGTAAGTCCGGACAAGCTCCCAGCATTCTTCCAGACTGTATACGCCTCCGACTTCGATTCCTACCGGGATTCCTGCTTTCATTGCCTGGATGGCAGCAGGTACGTGGTGCTCCCATGAGGTAGCGATAATCAAAGCGTCAATATCCGAGCGGGTCAGAACTTCTGAATACTCCGGCTCGGCAGCAGGACGATGCCCGCAGCGCTCTTCGATCAGGTCCTGTGCCTGTTTGATTCTGTCCTCATAAGCGTCACATACGACAGAAATCTGCATTTCCGGGATATACAAAAGGGTTTCCTTTAAAAGCATATAGCCTCTGCTTCCCAGTCCGACAAGTCCGATCTTTAATGGTTCCATAATCAAGTCCTCCTTCATGAAATCTCATCCACAGCATAGCACAAAGCAAAGAGAGTTACAATAATCACAATTCTCTTTTCGCCCCTGTTTTCCGATGCCTTTTTTTCTGCTATAATAGGTACCGGAAAAGGAGGAACACAATGAGTTTTGTACATTTGCATGTTCATACAGAATATAGTTTGTTAGACGGTTCCAACAAGATCAAGGAGTATGTCGCGCGTGTGAAGGAACTCGGCATGAACAGTGCCGCCATTACGGATCACGGTGTGATGTACGGTGTGATCGATTTTTATAAAGAAGCAAAGAAGGCGGGGATCAATCCGATCCTTGGATGTGAGGTATATGTGGCTCCGGGTTCCCGGTTTGACCGTGAGGCAGGGCACAATGATGACCGGTATTACCACCTTGTCCTTCTGGCGGAAAATGATGAGGGATACCACAACCTGATGAAGATTGTATCGAGAGGGTTTACGGAAGGGTATTACTACAAGCCGCGTGTGGATAAAGAGCTTTTGAGGCAGTACAGCGGCGGGATCATCGCTCTGAGTGCCTGTCTGGCCGGAGAGGTGCAGAAGAATCTGGTGAGGGGTCTTTATGAAGAGGCCAAGAAAGCCGCATACGAGTATCAGGATATTTTCGGAAAAGGGAACTTTTTCCTGGAGCTGCAGGATCACGGGATGGGCGAGCAGCAGACGGCCAACCAGGGCCTTCTTCGTCTGTCGGAAGAGACGGGAATTGAGCTGGTAGCTACCAATGACGTCCACTATACCTATGCGGAGGATGAAAAGCCGCATGACATCCTGCTTTGTCTTCAGACGGGAAAGAAGCTTTCTGATGAGAACCGGATGCGTTACGAAGGCGGCCAGTATTATGTAAAGAGTGAAGAGGAGATGCGGGGGCTCTTCCCGTATGCCCTGCAGGCACTTGAGAATACGCAGAAAATCGCAGACCGCTGCCATGTGGAGATTGAATTCGGAGTCACCAAGCTTCCGAAATACGATGTGCCGGATGGCTATACATCATGGGAATATTTGCAGAAGCTCTGCTTTGACGGGCTGGAGGACCGGTATCCGGGAAGCCCCAAGGAACTGGTGGAGCGGCTGAATTATGAGCTGGATACAATCCGCACGATGGGGTATGTGGACTACTTCCTGATTGTGTGGGATTTCATCAAGTATGCACGGGATCATGACATTATGGTGGGACCGGGACGAGGTTCCGCGGCGGGAAGTATCGTGTCCTACTGTCTTGGAATTACCAACATTGATCCGATCCGGTATAACCTGCTCTTTGAGCGGTTCCTGAATCCGGAACGTGTCACCATGCCGGATATCGACGTGGACTTCTGCTTCGAGAGAAGGCAGGAGGTCATCGATTATGTAACGAGAAAATACGGAACAGACCGTGTGGTACAGATTGTTACCTTCGGTACCCTGGCAGCCCGGGGAGTTATCCGGGATGTGGGGCGTGTCATGGATCTTCCGTACGCCTTTGTGGACAGCATTGCAAAGATGATTCCGACCGAGCTGAATATGACGCTTGACCGGGCGCTTACGATGAATCCGGAGCTGAAAAAGCTGTATGATACGGATGAGCAGGTAAGAGAACTGATTGACATGAGCAGGCGTCTGGAAGGTCTTCCGAGACATACGTCCATGCACGCGGCGGGGGTTGTCATCAGTCAGAAGTCCATCGATGAATATGTGCCGCTCTCCCTTGGATCGGACAATTCTCCGGTGACCCAGTTTACCATGACGACGCTGGAAGAGCTCGGACTTCTGAAGATGGACTTCCTTGGGCTTCGGACCCTTACCGTCATTCAGAATGCGGCCAGGCTTGCCCGGCAAAGCACCGGAAAGAAGATCGACATGTCCAGGATCGACTATGATGACAAGGCAGTCTTCGATTCCCTTTGCAGCGGAAAGACGGACGGCGTGTTCCAGCTGGAAAGCGCAGGGATGAAGAGCTTTATGAAGGAATTAAAGCCGCGGAATCTGGAGGATGTGATCGCGGGGATTTCTCTGTACCGTCCGGGACCGATGGATTTTATCCCGCAGTATGTCAAAGGAAAGAATCATCCGGAACAGATCACCTATGACTGTCCGCAGTTAAAACCGATTCTGGAACCGACCTACGGATGTATCGTCTATCAGGAGCAGGTTATGCAGATCGTGCGGGATCTGGCGGGATACACGCTGGGGCGAAGCGATATTCTGCGGCGTGCCATGTCAAAGAAAAAGGGCGATGTCATGGAGCGGGAGCGCCAGAATTTCGTCTACGGCAATCCGGAGGAAAACGTGCCGGGATGCGTGGCAAACGGCATCGATGAGAAAACGGCCAACAAGATTTACGACGAGATGATTGATTTTGCGAAATATGCCTTCAACAAGTCTCACGCGGCGGCCTATGCGGTCGTTTCCTACGAGACGGCATGGCTGAAATATTATTATCCGGTAGAATTTATGGCGGCGCTGATGACTTCGGTCATCGATAATCCGGGGAAAGTGGCGGAATACATTTATACCTGTAAGGAGATGGGCATAAAACTGCTGCCTCCGGACATCAATAAAGGGTACGGCAACTTTTCCGTGGACGGGGGCGATATCCGTTACGGCCTTGCGGCAATCAAAAGTATCGGACGGTCCGTGATCGATGACATTATCCGGGAAAGAGAGGCCGGGGGAGAGTTCAAAAACCTCCGGGATTTCGCGGAGCGGATGTCCGGCAAGGACATCAACAAAAGGACGGTTGAAAACTTTATTAAAGCCGGGGCCTTCGACTGTTTTACCGGGACGAGAAAGCAGCATATGATGGTCTATCTTAAGATCCTTGACCAGATCAATCAGGAGAAGAAATATTCCATGGCAGGACAGATGAGCCTGTTTGATATTGTGGATGAGGATCAGAGAAAGGAATTTGATATTCAGTTCCCGGAAGTGGGCGAATACGAAAAGGAGACGATGCTTGCCTTTGAAAAGGAAGTGCTTGGCGTCTATGTCAGCGGTCATCCGCTGGAAGAATACGAGGAGCGGTGGAAGAAAGCGATCACGGCGACGACACATGATTTCCAGTATGACGATGAGACCGGACATACGAAAGTCCGGGACGGGGCCAAAGAAACCATCGGCGGTATGATTACGTCCCGCACCATAAAATATACGAAGACCAACAAGGTGATGGCATTTATTACCATCGAGGACCTGCTTGGTACGGTGGAGGTCGTGATTTTCCCGCGGGATTACGAGAAGAATCAGCAGTATCTGGAAGTGGACCGGAAGGTGTTCGTAAGGGGACGGGTGTCTGAGGAAGACGAAAGTGCCAGCAAGTTGATCTGTGAGACGATCATTCCGTTTGAACAGACAGAAAAACAGCTCTGGATTCAGTATCCGGATAAGGCATCCTTCCTTCAGGAAGAGCAGCTTGTCTACTCTATGCTCCACATGAGTGAAGGGGAGGAGAAAGTCTTCATTTACTGTCAGGCAGAACGGGCAGTCAAACAGCTTCCGGCGGGGCGGAATGTGGATATCTCAGATGAACTCATGAGCAGATTGACGAACTATTTTGGCAAAGAGCGGGTAAAAGTAGTAGAAAAGTCAAAGATATAGGAAAGATATTGAAAAACGAAAATAAATAGTTTAGTATATTAGGTGGTTAAACTATTCACAGAAAACACATACAGAAATCAGGGAATGACCTAATGGAGGTATAAGAATCATGGCAAAAGAAATCAGGACAATAGGTGTTTTAACGAGTGGTGGAGATGCGCCGGGAATGAACGCGGCGATTCGTGCCGTTGTAAGAACAGCACTTGGAAATGGACTGAAGGTCAGAGGAATCAGAAGAGGATACTCAGGACTTTTAAATGAAGATATTATTGATATGTCCGCGCGCGATGTTTCCGATACGATTCAGCGCGGAGGTACGATTCTCCAGACTGCAAGATGCCAGGAGATGTGCACAGAAGAAGGACAGCAGAGAGCGGCAGCGATCTGTAAGAAATATGAGATTGACGGACTGATTGTAATCGGAGGAGACGGTTCCTTTAAAGGAGCAAGAGCGCTGTCCAATCTCGGGGTGAATACGATCGGTCTTCCGGGAACGATTGACCTGGATATCGCATGTACAGAGTACACGATCGGATTTGATACTGCGGTGAATACGGCGATGGAAGCCATCGACAAAGTACGTGATACCTCTACATCCCATGAAAGATGCAGTATCGTTGAGGTTATGGGACGTGATGCGGGATACCTTGCGCTGTGGTGCGGTATTGCCAACGGAGCAGAGAGAATTCTGCTTCCTGAAGAGCACGATTATAATGCAGAGAAGATCATCGAAGATATCAAGCTGAACAGAAAACGCGGAAAGAAGCATTACATCATCATCAATGCAGAAGGTGTCGGTAACTCCGTCGGCCTTGCAAAAGAGATTGAAGAGGCAACAGGCATGGAGACAAGAGCGACGATTCTTGGACACATGCAGCGTGGCGGAAGTCCGACAGCAAAAGACCGTGTCTATGCTTCCATCATGGGAGCAAAGGCAGTGGATCTTCTTCTGGAAGGAAAGACAAACCGTGTCGTAGGTTACAAGCACGGCGAGTATGTGGACTTTGACATTGATGAAGCACTGAACATGGAAAAAGGAATTCCGCAGTATCAGTATGATATCGCAAAAGAACTCGCTCTTTAATTTACCTTGGAAAGCCAAAAGCAGGGGGTATTACGTACTCCCTGCTTTTTTATACTTGAAAAGCAAAAACAGAAATTGTACAATGATAGGACAGAAGGTAAGAAGGAGATTAGGACTGTGAGTAGCAATAAAAAGGCAGAGCCTGTCGGCGTCTTTGATTCCGGAGTGGGAGGCCTGACTGTGACCAGAGAGATCATGCGGCAGCTCCCGAACGAAAATATGGTGTATTTCGGGGACACTGCGAGAGTGCCGTACGGAAGCAAATCGAAAGATAATATCATACGTTACAGCCGCCAGATCATACGGTTCCTGCAGACAAAGAATGTCAAGGCGATTGTGATTGCCTGCAATACGGCCAGCGCTCTGGCACTGGATGTGGTGAAAGAGGAGACCGACATTCCGATTATGGGAGTGATTGTGCCGGGAGCCGCTGCGGCTGTCCGTGCCACCAGAAATAAAAAGATCGGAGTGATCGGAACAGAGGCAACGATCCGGAGCCGGATGTATTCCAAAGTGATGAAGGAGATGCTTCCGGGAGTGGAAGTGATCGGGAAGCCGTGTCCGTTGTTTGTGCCGATTGTGGAGGAAGGGTTTGCAAAGCACAAGATTGCGGAGGAGGTAATCGATTACTATCTGGCATCGATGAAAGAGACGGATATAGACACAATGATTCTTGGATGCACCCATTATCCGCTGTTAAGATCCCGGATCATGAAATATCTGGGAGACGGCATTCAGCTGGTGAATCCTGCTTATGAGACGGCGATGGAGCTTAAGAAGCTTCTCAGGGAGATGGATCTGCTCAATGAAGGGCAAAGCAGCGCGGAAGAGAGCGGTCAGGTCTGTGCCAACGGCTCCTATGAGTTTTACGTAAGCGATACAGCGGACAAATTCAAGCAGTTTGCAAATTCCATCCTTCCTTATGATATCCGCACAACCCAGCGGATCAATATTGAAGAATATTAAACATGACGGGGAATGATTATGGATAGAGAGATATTACTTGGAATTACAGGAATGCAGTGGGAGATGATGGACGATGGAGAACAGAAGGCCGAAGATGCTGAAGCAGTGGAAATGCTTACTTCTGCTGATTATTTCTTTAAAAATGGAAAACATTATTTCGTGTATGATGAGACGTCTGGAAGCGGTCGAAAGATTGGAAAAAGCAAGATCAAAATTACGGGAGACCGGATCGTTGAAATCATGAAAGCAGGAGAGATGAGAGGAGGACTGTTCTTTGAGAAGGACAAGCGCACCCTTACCTGTTATGAGACTCCGTACGGTCAGCTTCACTTTGGCGTCTGGACGACCGGTATTGATGTTGATGTAAAAGAGGACGAAATCCTTGCGGAGATCCGCTACCGGATGGAGATGGAAGACAAGCCGATGGCGGACTGCTGCGTCAAAATTCATGCCTGCAGCAAGGGGGAAAAGTCGGCTCAGATGGTGAGAGAGCTGATGGAGCATCAGAAGCAGGATCTCATAAAAGCAGAATAAAGACAGGACAAAGAGTACATTTCATGCTGGATGAAGAGTACTCTTTTTTTCTATATGTTTATCAGGGAGTGAGAAACAATCTGGACGCAGTGTCCGCTCCGAGGCTTCTGGAAGCGGCACAGATGCTGGGGGCAGGAAAGTTCTATGCATTCTGGAGGATCATTCTTCCGAATATCACAAATGGAATCATGGTATCCGTCATGCTGGCCATGTCCATCGTGTTTGGAGATTTCGTAATTATCAATACACTGGCAGGAAACTATTTCCCGACCGGACAGATGTACCTGTATTCGGCAATGAGACAGTCAGGTCAGAAAGCAAGTGCCGTGATCGTGATTCTGTTTATTATCACACTGGCAATTTCACTGGTGGGTTTTGGTCTGCAGAAAAGCAAGAAAAGGAGATAAGAGAAGATGTCTTACATAGAGTTTCAGAATATCAATAAGTTTTATGGAAAGAACCAGGTATTGAAGGATATCAGCCTGAACATTGAAAAAGGACAGTTTGTGACATTGCTCGGACCTTCCGGATGCGGAAAAAGTACGCTTCTTAGGTGTCTGTCCGGACTCGAAGAGATCAGCTCCGGCCGAATCATCATGGATGGAAAAGACATTACGAATCTGGAACCTAAAGACAGAAACATCGGAATGGTGTTCCAGCACTACAGCCTCTTTCCGAATATGACGGTGGAGGAAAACATTGCCTTCGGTCTGAAAATGCAGAAGAAAAGTAAAGAAGAAATCAAGGCGAAAGTGGATTCTGCGATTCAGATCGTGGAGCTGGAAGGAAAGGAAAAGGCCTATCCGGAAAATCTTTCCGGAGGACAGCAGCAGAGAGTGGCGCTTGCGAGAAGTATCGTGCAGCAGCCAAAGGTTCTGCTTCTGGATGAGCCGTTAAGCGCCATCGATGCGAAGCTTCGGAAGTCTCTGCAGAACAGCATCAAGCAGATTCACAAGGATCTGGGACTGACCTGTATTTTCGTAACCCATGATCAGGACGAGGCGATGGTAATGTCTGATACGATCCACCTCTTCCATGAGGGACGCATTGAACAGTCCAGCGATCCGATTACCATGTATACATCTCCGGTAAGCCAGTTTGCAGCGGCATTCATCGGTAACTATAATATTCTTTCCCGGGAGCAGTTTGCAGCTGTAACCGGAAAGAAGATTGCATCTGAAAACGGAATCGCAATCCGCCCGGAAACGATTCAGATTGTAACAGATCCGTCGGAAGAGACAGACTATACATTTGACGGTGTAATTATTGATAATACACCAAAAGGAAACGTTTTGCAGTATAATATTAACGTAAATGGTGTTAAAATGAAAGTAGACGTACTCTTCAGGAGTAAGGTACTTTTTGAAAACGGACAGAAACTTCGTCTGTCTGTAGCAGATCACAACTGCATCAGAATTTAGCAGAAAGGAACAAAAACGACTATGAAACATGGAATCGTCAATTCGCTCGAAATCCCGCGTTTTTCAGGGATTCAGACCTTTATGAGAATGGAGAATGACACGGATCTTCAGGATGCGGATTTTGTCGTGGCAGGAATTCCGTTCGATACCTGTGCGACTTACCGTGCAGGGGCCAGATTTGGCCCGGCCGCAGTCAGGGAGATGTCTTCTCTGGCGGCCAAACCGTATAATCCCGTTCTGGAAGTGGATATTTTCGGGGAATGCCGGGGAGTGGACTACGGCGATCTTCCGACGGTGCCGGGGTATGTGGAGGAGACTTTTGACAAGGTGCATGCGCAGATGAGAACACTCTTTGAAAGCGGAGCCGTTCCGATTGTAATAGGAGGAGATCACAGTGTGACGCTGCCGGAACTTCGGGCATGCAAGGATGTACACGGAGAGGTGGCGCTGATTCATTTTGACGCCCACTATGATACGATCAAAGAATACTTCGGAAAACCGTACAGCCACGGTACACCGTTTTACCATGCGGCAAAGGAAGGGCTGGTGGATCCGTCCTGCTCCATTCAGGTAGGAATCAGGGAAGGGCTTTACGGACCGGAGGACGCGCAGAATTCCGCAAATCTCGGGTACGAGTCCATCGATGCTCTTACGATGCACCACATGAGTGCACAGGAGGTCATAGACCGGATCAAAAGCAGGGTTGGCGGAAAGAAAGTGTTCCTGACATTTGATATCGATTTCCTGGATCCGGCATTTGCTCCGGGAACCGGTACACCGGTGCCGGGCGGATTTTCCACCTGGGAGACGCTGGAGATCCTGCATGGCTTAAAAGATCTGGATGTTGTGGGATACGATGTGGTAGAAGTGGCAAACGCATTTGACGGTTCGGGAATCACTGCCATCGCGGCAGCAGGAATCATTCAGGAGTTCATGTCTCATATTGCATGGAGGAAAAAGCATGGAAAAGATCAAAGATAGGATTGGTGAAAATCCGGTCGTAGAAAAGCTTGCACGAGCAGAGGAAACAGCGTGGATCAATCCGAAAAAAGAATGCTGGGATGATGCTGGAGAAACTTTTGATGTCCGGCCGGAAGAGATTGAGGGTGCAAGGGCAAGACTGGAGAGGTTTGCACCGCTGATTCTCAGGTATTTCCCGGAGACGAAAGACCGGGGAGGACTCATCGAGTCCCCTCTTGAGGAAATCCCGAAGATGAAGGCGGCGCTGGAAGAAAAGACCGGAAGCGCTGTTGCCGGAAGACTGCTCTTAAAGGAAGACAGCCATCTTGCCATTGCAGGTTCCGTCAAGGCAAGGGGCGGGATTTATGAGGTGCTGAAATATGCGGAGGATCTTGCGGTGAAGCACGGTATGTTGAAAGATGGCGACAGCTACGCGGTTCTTGGAGAGGAAGAGAATCGTGCAGTATTCCGGAAGTATACGATTCAGGTGGGATCCACAGGAAATCTGGGGCTCAGCATCGGTATTATCAGTGCAGTTCTCGGATTTCGGGTCATTGTTCATATGTCTGCGGATGCAAAAGAATGGAAGAAACAGCTTCTTCGGAAGTTCGGCGTCGAAGTCAGGGAATATGAGCAGGACTACGGAGAAGCGGTCAGACAGGGAAGGGCGCTCTCGGATCAGGACCCAAACAGCTATTTTGTGGATGATGAAAATTCCAGAACACTCTTCATTGGCTATGCGACAGCAGGAAAACGGCTGAAAGAGCAGCTGGATGAACAGAAGATTGTCGTAGATAAGGAGCATCCGCTCTTTGTCTATATTCCATGCGGAGTCGGCGGAGCGCCGGGCGGCATTACGGCGGGACTCAAATGGGTGTTTGGCGATGCGGTGCATTGTTTCTTCGCGGAGCCGGTGCAGGCTCCTTGTATGCTGCTTGGTATGGCATCCGGACTGCACAATGAGATTGCGGTTCAGGATATCGGACTGACAGGAAAGACCGATGCCGACGGACTTGCGGTAGGACGTCCGTCTGCCTTTGCGGGAAAGATGATGGAACGTGTATTAAGCGGCGAAGTGACAGTGGAAGACCGGAAACTTCTTCAGTATATGAAGCTTTTGATGGATACGGAAGAGATTTTCCTGGAGCCGAGCGCCTGCGCCGGATTTGCAGGAGTGTCAGCGATGGCAGCACAGGAGGAATTTCAGAAGTATGTGAAGGAACACGGGCTGGAGCCGGTGATGGGAAACGCCGTACAGATCGTCTGGGCGACCGGAGGAAGCCTGGTGCCGGAAGAGATGCGCAGGCAGTATCTGGAAGAGGCACGGATCCTGTCACTGAACGTACCGGGATTTGCAGAAAGTGGAAACTGGTACAAAGGAAACCTTCACAGCCACACGGTCAATTCTGACGGCCATCTGACACCGGCGGAGTCGGTGAAACTGTTCCGGGAGCACGGGTATCATTTCCTCTGCTTTTCCGAACACGATCGTTATACCGATTACAGGGACGAATTTGACTGTGAGGACTTTATTATCCTTCCGGGGCTTGAGGCCTCTGCCGTGCTCTATGAGTCAGAAGGATCGAAACTCAGACCGAAGGTGCATCACATCCATGGAATTCTCGGCACGAAAGAAATGCAGAAACAGGCCACAAAAGAGCCGTACAAGCATATGGAAATCCATCCGGTGGACAAATATTACGGAGACTGGGATGGAGCGAAAGCTGCGCAGAAACTGGCGGATGAGATGACGTCCAGAGGAATGATCGCGACCTACAATCATCCGATCTGGTCCAGAGTGCGGGAGGAAGAATTCATCCATACAAAAGGAATCTGGGCGATGGAAATCTATAATTACGGCACGGTAAATGAAAGTGCCACCGGATATGATGAGACATACTGGGATGTCATGCTGCGGGAAGGAAAACAGATCTTTGCCTTTGCATCCGATGACAATCATAATGACGGGATTGTGGAAGACGCCTGCGGCGGATATATCGTTGTAAAGGCAGAGGAACTTTCCCACGAAGCGATTGTAAAAAACATGCTGGCAGGAAATTATTATTCATCCTCAGGACCGGAAATCTACGACTGGGGAATCCGGGACGGAAAAGCATATGTCAGCTCAAGCCCGGTGTACCGGATCGATTTTATCGCAGGCAACTGTATTAACGACGGGACATCAATTGTATGCAGATCTGTGGACGAGACAGTGGAAAGCGGCGAATATGTCCTTAAAGGACATGAGAAATATGTGAGGGTAAAATGTACTGACCGATACGGAAAGACTGCATGGAGCAATCCGATTTTCCTTGACCGGGAAAATGCATAGTTTTCCGGAAGGGGAAAACGAAAGAAGATACCGGAGAGTCCGGAATCATTAATAGAAAAAGAGACAGAAAAAGAGTGCGGATGAAATATTCCGCACTCTTTATGCTGTCTTATTTCTTTTTTGATTTTGATGAATTCTTGGAAGCCTCTTCCCTGGCTGCTTCCTTAGCTCTTGCAAAAAATCCTTTTTTCTTCTTTGGAGCTTCCAGAGGCCCTCTGACACCTCTTACTCCTGTAATATAAATACCGCTCACGGTAGCTTTGACTTCTTTTTTCACAGGAACAAGCGGGTAAACCTTATCATCACACATAAATGTCATGATCTTCGGCCCGACTTTTGCCTTAACGACATAAACCTTGGACCGGCGTAAATATTTCGGCGTGCTTTCCATTACGATAGATGGAAAACCGGCATCTTTCAGCTTCATACGGCCCTTGTCTATGACGAGTATGGAAACTGTCTGAGCCATGGCATCGATCTTCTCCTGCTGTTCCGCCTGCTTCTTCTGAGCGCGCTTTCCAAGAAAATAAAGGACGATCAGAGCGATGACCAGAATAACAAGAATCACGAGTGATACGATAAAAAACGGACTCATCTTAATTACTCTCCTCCAATCTTTTGTTACACATGTTGTATTGTAGCATTGTTTTTGGGGAAGCGCAAGTAGTTTGCAGGCGGGTTGCATCTTTTTTCCCCTGCAAGTATAATAAGAGCAGGAATCGAGGAGGAAAAAGTATATGGAAATAATATTCGAATTAACAAAAGACGCAGCTCTTTGGATACTGGACAACCTCGTATTCATCAACATCATTTTATCGATCATTATTATTTTCTTTCAAAGACGAAATCCGACAGCGGTCTGGACATGGCTTTTAGTCCTTTACTTTATTCCGATTGTCGGTTTTATCCTGTACCTTGTGGTGGGACAGGACTATAGAAAAAGTAAAATGTTCAAGATGAAAGAGATTGAAGATGAGATCAAGTACGCGGTGAGGCGCCAGGAGGAATCGATCTACCGGAGAAAGCTGAGACTGAAAACCCCGGAGATGGAGCGGTTCCAGAGCCTGATTCTTTATAACCTCAATGCGGCCGAAGCAGTGCTGACAGATAACAATGACATTCGGATTTACACGGACGGCAGGGAGAAATTCGATGCCCTGATCGCAGAAATGAACGGGGCGAAAAATTACATTCATCTGCAGTATTATATTATCCGGAATGACGAACTATGGCAGGAAATTGAAGAAGTACTGACAAGAAAAGTACAGGAAGGTGTTGAAGTCCGGGTGCTTTTTGACAGTATGGGCTGCCGGAAAATGAGGGAACGTTCCTGGAGACGTCTCGAAAAGGCCGGCGTCCAGGTGGCAGAGTTTTTCCCGGCATTTCTGGGTCAGCTGCAGCTGCGCGTCAATTACCGGAACCACAGAAAGATTGCGGTCATTGACGGCAGAGTCGGATTTGTAGGGGGATTTAATATCGGAAGAGAATATCTGGGGCTTGATACGAAGAAATTCGGATACTGGAGAGACACCCATCTTTGTATCGAAGGATCCGCAGTGACATCCCTTGCTGTCCGCTTTGTACTGGACTGGAACTACGCGGCCAAGGAAAATCTTTTCCTTCAGGACCGGCTTTTTGAAATTCCGGAATATGAGAGAGACGGAAGGTCTCTCGTACAGATTGTATCCAGCGGACCGGACTCCAAATACGACAGCGTCCGGGATAACTACTTAAAGATGATTCAGATGGCCGAAAAGTACATCTACATCCAGACCCCGTATTTCATACCGGACCAGCCGATTCTGGACTCCTTAAAAATCGCGGCTAAATCCGGAGTTGATGTAAGGATTATGATCCCGTGCAAACCGGATCACCCGTTTGTCTACTGGGCAACTTACTCCTATCTGGGGGAAATGGCCGCCGCAGGAGCAAGATGCTACACATACCAGAACGGATTTCTCCACGCAAAGACCATGACTGTTGACGGCCTGGTCAGCTGCGTCGGGACCGCCAACATGGACATCCGCAGCTTTCAGCTCAACTTCGAAGTCAACGCCACCATCTACAGCGAAGGAACAGCAAAAAAACTGGAAGACGCATTCGAAAACGACCTCCTCGTCTGCAAAGAGGTGACAGAAGAAACCTACAGACAACGCGGCCTGTCCATCCGCATCCGGGAACAGATCTCCAGACTGTTCTCACCACTTCTGTAGAACTTACGTATTTTTGGGGACGTGTTCCGATGCACAGGTACACGACGTAAATGACAAAAAAATCCCCGAAACCCGCATAAAATAAGGCAAAACTTGAATTATCAGATTTTTTTCATCGGGGACGGGTTCCGGTGCACAGGTACACGTCCCCGATGATGCGAAAGGAGTGGAGGATATTGAAGGAGTTTCTTGAGAATGTGAGAGGCTTGATGCCGCTTGTGCATAATATTACGAACTATGTGACGGTGAATGATGTGGCGAATGTGCTGCTGGCGTGTGGTGGAAGTCCGATCATGTCGGATGAGCCGGAGGATGTGGAGGATATTACTTCAATCTGCGGTGGTCTGAATATTAATATTGGTACGCTGCACAAGACGAGTATTGACGGGATGGTCCGTGCGGGGAAGCGGGCGAATGCGTTATCCCACCCGGTGCTTCTGGATCCGGTGGGGGCGGGAGCGAGTGTGTTCAGGACGAATACGGCGTTGAAGCTGATGGAGGAACTGAAGCTCACTGTGATTCGCGGAAACATCTCGGAGATCAAGACGCTTTATCTTGGGAGCGGAACGACAAAGGGGGTAGACGCGGATATTGCGGATGCCGTGACGGAGGAGAATCTGGAGGAGAGTATCGTTTTTGTCAAATCGTTTGCGAAGAAAGAGGGATGTATCATAGCTGTGACCGGAGCGATTGATCTGGTCACCGATGGAGACAGGTGTTACGTGATTCGCAATGGTCGTCCGGAAATGGGCAAAATCACCGGAACCGGATGCCAGCTTTCGGGTATGATGACGGCATATCTGACTGCGAATCCGGAGCATCCGCTTGATGCGGCGGCAGCGGCAGTCTGTGTGATGGGACTTGCCGGAGAGACGGCGTGGAAGCGGATGGAGGAGGGGGATGGAAATGCCACCTACCGGAACCGGATTATCGATGCTATCTACAATATGACCGGGGAGGACCTGGAGAAAGGAGCTGTTTATGAAGTGCGATAGAAAAGATTTTGTTCTTTATGCGGTGACAGACCGGAGCTGGCTGAACGGTAAGACGCTGACAGAGCAGGTGAGAGAAGCGCTGGAAGGGGGAGCAACCTTTATCCAGTTAAGAGAGAAAAATCTGGATGAGGAGACATTTCTTGAGGAAGCAAAAGAAATTCAGAAATTGTGCCGGGAATATCAGGTGCCGTTTGTCATCAATGATAATGTGAAGATTGCAGAGGAGATTGGTGCGGACGGGGTTCATGTCGGTCAAAAAGACATGGAAGCGGAAGATGTGAGAAAGCGGCTTGGGCCGGACAAGATTATTGGTGTTTCTGCCCAGACGGTGGAGCAGGCAAAAAAAGCGGAGCAGCACGGCGCGGATTACCTTGGAGTGGGAGCCGTGTTCCCGACGGGCTCCAAGGCGGATGCCACGGAGGTAAGCCATGAAGTATTAAAGGAAATCTGCAGGGCGGTCCGGATTCCGGTCATTGCCATCGGAGGTATCAGCAGAAAAAATGTGATGGAGCTGAAAGGCAGCGGTATCTGCGGTGTGGCTGTGATCAGCGCGATTTTTGCAAGCGGGGATATCAGGACAGCGGCGGCAGCATTAAAAGAGAGTGTGGAAGAGATGATTAAAGAATGATCAAGGGAGTTATTTTTGATGTGGACGGAGTCCTGCTTGATTCGATGCCGGTCTGGAAAGAGATCGGCGAACTTTATCTGAAAAGCCAGGGACGGGAAGGGAAACCGGGGCTTCGGGAAATTTTGTTTCCGATGAGTCTTGAGCAGGCAGCAGACTATCTGATCCGGGAGTATGATCTTCCGAAGACGGCCGTCCGGGTGGTAGAGGAAGTCAACGGGATGATCCGGACATTTTATGCGGAGAAGGCAGAATTAAAGCCGGGAGTCCGGCGGTATCTGGAACAATTCCGGAAAGCGGGGATTCCGATGGCTGTTGCAACTTCGAGCGGAAGAGAAAATGTGGAAGTTGCATTTCGAAGACTTTCGGTGCTGGATCTGTTTCGGGATATTTTGACTTGTTCGGAAGTGGGACAGGGGAAAAATCATCCGAAGATCTATCTGGAGGCAGCAGAAAAAATTGGTACAAGACCGGAAGAAACGTGGGTATTTGAGGATACCTGCCATGCACTTCTGACCGCGAAGAGGGCAGGCTTCCGGACGGTGGCGGTTTATGACCGGGCAAGCAGAAAAGATCTGGACACCTTAAAATCCGAGGCGGATATATTTCTGACGGAGTACGGGGATGTGGAATTGTTTTTGCAGCAGGCATCTGCTCGGTAATCAGGCGGGAATGAGGCGAAAAAAGAAAGGACGTGTGGAAGATGAGAACAGCATTGACAATTGCGGGAAGTGACTCCAGTGGAGGTGCGGGGATTCAGGCGGATATCAAAACCATGACTGCAAACGGTGTATTCGCCATGAGTGCGGTGACTGCGTTGACTGCACAGAATACGACCGGGGTGAAAGATATCATGGAGGTTTCTCCTGCGTTTTTAAAGGAGCAGCTGGACTGTGTTTTTACTGATATCCGGCCGGACGCGGTAAAGATCGGCATGATTTCGTCTTCGGAACTGATCCGGGCTATTGCAGACAAACTAAAGGAATACAGGGCTGAAAATATTGTGGTGGATCCGGTGATGGTAGCGACAAGCGGGGCAAGACTGATCAGCGAAGATGCAGTAGAAACCTTAAAGGAATGTCTTCTCCCGGAGGCGGACATCTTGACACCAAACATTCCGGAGGCGGAGGTTCTTTCCGGGATGCGGATCTGCACAGAAGAGGATATGATCTGTGCCGGACAGAAGATCAGTGAAACGTACCATCTGGCTGTACTGGTCAAGGGAGGCCATCAGTTAAATGATGCCAATGACCTGCTATGTCAGGGCGGTGTCTGTCGCTGGTTTTACGGAAAGCGGATCGACAACCCGAACACACATGGAACCGGGTGCACATTGTCAAGCGCTATTGCCTCCAATCTGGCAAAGGGCTTTTCCATGAAGGAATCGGTGGAACGGGCAAAAACTTACATATCCGGAGCGCTGGGAGCCATGCTGGATCTGGGAAAGGGCAGCGGACCGATGAACCATGCCTTTGACATTCACGGAATGTTTGTCCGGGAAGCAGGAAAAGAGGCTGAATAGAAGCGGGAAAAGGACGGCTTGTCAAGAGAACAGAAGTATGATATAACTGGAAAGAGATGATAATAAAGGAGACAGGAGTATGAATAATAAAAGGAAACAGGCTCTGGCTGCAGGAGTATGTATGATTGCGGCTGTATCCCTGCTGGCCGGATGCGGACCGAAGGAAATCGAAAATGATTATGTCAAAATTAATGGATATACAGACCTGGAAGTCAGCGAGATCACAGAGACGGAAGTGACCGACGAAACCGTGGATTCCCAGATCGAACAGATCCGGCAGAATTATGCGACCTATACGGAGATTACAGACCGGGCTGCTCAGGAGGGAGATATGGTTACGATCGATTATTCCGGAGCGATTGACGGAGTTGCCTTTGACGGAGGCACGGCATCCGGACAGCAGCTCGAACTTGGAGCGGGCGGATATATTGATGGATTTGAGGATGGAATTGTAGGTCATACAACAGGGGAAACCTTTGATGTCAATACGACATTCCCGGACCCGTACGAGAATAACCCTGATCTGGCCGGAAAAGATGCGGTATTTACAATCACACTGACAAAGACCGAAGAAGTTTCCCTTCCGGAGTTGAATGATGAGTTTGTCACCATGGTGAAGGGCGAAGACACAACAGTGGATGATTATAAGAAAGAAATCAGGGATATCCTGGAAAGTCAGGCCGAGGTACAGGATCAGACACAGAGACAGACGGAGATTGTTGACGCTCTGATGGAGAATGTAGAGCTGAAAGAATATCCGGAGGATAAAGTAGAAGAATATACCAGCCTTATGAAAGAGCAGTACCAGCAGATCGCAACTTCTTTAAATATGGAGTATGCGGATTTTCTGGAACAGTACATGGGGATGGACGAGGAAGCATTTAATGAAGAGATAGATACACAGGTCAAAGAGTATGTCAAACAGCAGGAAGTGCTGGATCTGATTGCCGGGGAGGAGAACATTACCGTATCCGACGACGAGATTGATGAGTGGGTAGAACAGAATGCGCAGGCACAGCAGATGACAGCGGATGAGCTGAAAGAGCAGTATTCGGAAGATGAACTGAAAGAACAGGCATTAAATGAAAAAGTGATTTCCTGGCTTTGGGATGAAGCAAAAGTGACATCGGAAAGCTCTGATAATGAATAGGAATCCATAAACGCAGAGGCGTATCAGTTATTGGGAGACAGGACTGATACGCCGTTTATATTACGCAGAAAAGAACGAAAATCGAAAGAATCTGTTGCGTAAAGCGGGGAAACATAAGATAATATGAGATAAGGGGATATCTTTATATCTCTTGATTGGGGGATACAACATGAGACGCTGCTTTTATGACAGACAGACGGGAGCGGTCTTTTATGACCTGCAGAGAGGAAAGAGGGAAACAATTGAGGTGGCCATTCTTTCCGGAGGGAAAGTGCGGGTAAAAGCACCGTACCGGATGCCGGAAACAGCCATCCGCAGATTTTTAAAAGAAAAGGCTCCATGGGTCAAAGAGCAGCTGGAAAAGATCGAAAAGAGCCGTAGAGAATGGATGGAAAAACGGTTTCAGGACGGCAGCGTCTTTTATTATCTGGGAGAGCCGTTGAAGCTTTCGATAAAGAAATCAGAAGGTGAGACTGTATGGCAGAGAGACGGACAGCTGCTGATAGATCAGACAGCAGCAACACCTCAGAAGCGGAAAGAGCAGTTGGAAAAATGGTACCGGATCCGGGCAAAAGAAAATATTGAAAGCCGGGTGAAGGTGTTTGCCGCAAAGATCGGGGAGAGCCCGAATAAAGTGACTATCAAGGCACAGAAAACAAGATGGGGCAGCTGCAGCAGCCTTGGAAATTTGAATTTCAACTGGAGGTTGATCATGATGCCGCAGAAGATTATTGACTATGTGGTGGTTCATGAGCTGTGTCACTTGAAGGAGATGAACCATTCCTCGGCTTTCTGGAACCGGGTGGAGGAAATAATGCCGGATTACCGGAACCGCAGGAAATGGCTGAAAAACAATGCATGGAAAGTTGAGTGGGAGCAGATATGAAAGAAAGTTTGAAGTTGGCAGTGGAGAAGGCAAAGAGAGGCGAGAGCGAGGGATTCGGCACGATCTACAGAGAAACCTGTGCGGATGTCTATTTTCGTGCCAGACTGATGATGGGAAACCGCGGCGAAGCCAGAGAACTGGTCCGCCAGATCTACCTTGTCGTGTTCCGGACTATCAGCACGCTCCAGGATCCGGCGAAGATGGAAAAGTGGCTTTATACCGTTCTCTATAAACTCGGGGAGAGAGAATGCCAGAAAAAGAAAGGAATGATTCTGGAGAAAGAAAAGACAGCGCCTTCCTGGGAGGGACAGCGCGCTCCGGAGACGACAGCGGAGCGGCAGCAGATCGTCCGGATTCTGAAATCCAGCTACAAGAAAATAGGAACAGCCGGGAGGCTGGTCTGCCTGGCATACTACTATGAGGGATGGAGCATGGAAGAACTGTCCCGTCTGTGGAAGTGTCCGGCCGAGAAACTGGAGGGAATTCTGGAATATGCAAGGATTGAGCTGGGACTGATGTGTACCCAGGCAGGATATCTGCACGTGGACATTTCTTCGGATATGATGGTCCTGATGTTTGAACTTTTGCGGGAAGACGCGGAAGAAGAAATCCGCCAGGCAAGACTTGGGAAGCTTTATGAAGAGCTGGAAGGAGAGCTTGATATCGAAGATCAGGATGAGCCGGACGAAGAAAAGTCTTTTTTCAGGAAATGGTTCGCCATGATTATCCTTGCAGCAGCGGTGATTATCGGACTTGCCGCAGTTGGAGGGAACTATCTCGGGCAGCTTGTCACCCGCAATGAGACGGAGAAAAACGAAGAGACTGACCAGAACGAAGAAGAGGAAAAGAATACCTGGAGCCTGGCAGACTATAAAGGAAACTGGTGTGACGAGGCGAATGCGGACTCTGAAGTGATGTCGACGGACGGAATCTGCGAGGTGGAAATCAAAAGTGCCGCAGACCAGAGAGTTGTATTTGATATCCGGAAAACTTACGGAAGCGACGAGGATTATGTATTCCGGGGAGCGAATGACGTGACCGGCGTTGTTTCTGATAAAACGGCCTCTTTTACCTTTTCGGACGAATATAACAACCGGATGGAAGGAACCATCGAATTCCAGGATGAGGCTCTGAAGGTTGTCGTAAAGAGGGCCTCGGGCGGACAGTCAGAAGGGCTGACAGCGGCAATGGACTGCACGATGAAGCGGGATCAGTACGCTGACAGCAGGACAAGACCTCAGGAAGAAGAGGAAGATGAGGATTATATTTTCCCGGAAAGTGACAGCCGGCTTCTGACAGAAGAAGACTTCGAGGGAAAGACAAAAGCAGAACTGCGTCTTGGACGAAACGAGATTTTTGCAAGACATGGAAGAATCTTCGAAACCGAAGATCTTGACGAATGGTTCTCATCCAAAGACTGGTATGAACCGCTCTACACAGCGGATGAATTTTCCCGGAATGTACGGTTGAATTCTTATGAAAGACAGAATGCGAACCTGATTCTGGCGGAAGAGAGAAGAGCCGTGGATTAGACGGGAACGTAGGACAGGACTCCTGCATATGTATGTAAAAAAAGACATATGCAGGAGCTTTTATGGCTGTTTCGATTATGCTGGATGCAGGGCACGGCGGAAGAGATCCGGGTGCTGTTTACAAAGGAAGACAGGAGAAAGATGATGCACTTCAGATGGTACTGGCGGTGGGAGAGATTCTGGAAAACCGGGGAATTGACGTTCAGTATACGCGGACAACAGACATCTACGAGACACCGTATCAGAAGGCGATGAAAGCAAATGAGGCCGGAGTGGATTATTTTATTTCGATCCACCGGAATTCCTACCCGGCGGACAATGCAGTGTCCGGGGTGGAAAGTCTCGTATATGATCTTTCAGGAATCAAATATGAGATGGCTGAGGATATCAATGACCAGCTGGAGACAATCGGTTTCCGGAATCTGGGAGTGAAGGCAAGACCGAATCTGGTCGTCCTGAAACGGACGAAGATGCCGGCCGTTCTTGTGGAACTGGGATTTATCAATTCCGACACGGATAATCAGATTTTTGATGAGAATTTTGACGCTATTGCTCTGGCAATCGCTGAGGGAATTCTTGATACACTGATGCAGCGCCCGGATACGGACCTGGACAGTGAACCGGAGGAAATGCCGGGGGTGACGCCGGAAACAGAGACGGAGGAAACAGAAGAAGAGGCCCGCTACCACATTCAGGCCGGTGCATTCCGTAATCCGGACAATGCACAAAGGCTGAAGGACGAACTGATTGCAGATGAATTCCCGGCTTTTATCATCCATGAGGGACCATATTATAAAGTGCTGACAGGAAATTTTGCTTCCGTCGACAAAGCAGCGGATACCGAGCAGGCACTGAAACGGGCCGGATATCAGACGGTGATTGTATCAGAATAAAGACAGATACCGGCACGAAAAAGAAAAGGAGAAATACAGATGGCAGACAGACTGGAATTTCAGGGAAAACTTGGATGGATTCTGGAAGAGGCAAAGCGGCAGGATAACAGGATCCGGAAAGAAGAAATCGAGAAATATTTTGAAGATGACCATTTAAGCGACGAACAGATGGAGCTGGTATACGACTACCTTTTGTCTCAGAAGGTAGCCGTATCAGGATACGAAAGAAAGCATGGGAGAATTCTGACAGAAGAGGAAAGGGAGAAATCCTATTCAGAGGAAGAAAAGCGCTATCTTCGCAATTATCAGTTGGAGTTAAGAGAAGTGCAGGGAGAGCAAAAAGGACTTTCCGAATTTCTGGAAAAAGTACTGGGGATCGCGGAATCTGTCCATGACGGGAGCGTTTTTCTCGGGGATCTGGTACAGGAAGGAAATGTCAGCCTGATGCTGGCGCTTCAGGAGACAGAAGACGAAGAAAAGATTCTGGAAGCGGTACAGGAGGGGATCGAGGCATTTCAGGAAGAGCAGAAAGACGTCCATGTCAGAGACCGGAAGATGGTTGAGAAGGTGGACGAGCTGGAAAGACAGATCAAAAAGCTCAAAGAAGAGATGGGCAGAAAGATTACACTGGAAGAACTTGCCCTTTATACGGACAGGAGCGAGGCGGAAATCCGCTCTGTTTTAAAGCTTGCGGGCGAGGAAGTGAAAGACGAAGAAGAAAACTGACAGATAAACAAAGCGCCGTGCCGGAGCAGATCCGGGAACGGCGCTTTGTTGTTTTCTGATTTATCAGTTTTCCTCTTTGTCCGGATGGATCCAGTGAGGCGGAAGATAGACATGGACACTCTCGATACGGTTTTTATCCAGCTTTTCCACTACCAGGCGGACGCCGTCCGCAGTCGTGACCTCGTCACCGGCAGCAGGAAGGCGGTCGAGATGCTCGATGATAAAGCCGCCAAGAGAATCGTAGTCATCAGATTCCAGATTCAGCCCAAGCTCATCGTTCAGGTCATCCAGGTTGGTAGAGCCCTCTACAATATACTCATGAGTTCCCAGTTCTTTTACGTCCTCTTCTTCATCCTCGTCATACTCGTCATGAATCTCCCCTACAATTTCCTCGAGGATATCTTCCAGTGTGATGAGGCCGGCCGTCTCGCCGTATTCGTCGAGGACGATCGCGATGTTGAATTTGGCCTCCCGCATTTCGACAAGGAGCTCGGAGATATTTTTATATTCATAAGTAAAGTATGCGTCCCGCAAAATATCACAGACATGAAATTCTTTTGTGTTGTCATATAAAAGAAGATCTTTCATATTAATAGTACCAACCACGTTGTCCGTTGTATTTTCGTAGATCGGAAGCCGTGTGAATTTATCCTCGCGGAAGATCTCGATCAGTTCATCGTAGGTGCTGTTGATATCGGCAAATGTCACATGGACTCTCGGGACCATGACATCTTTTGCCTTGGCGTCTCCAAGATCAAATACATTGTAGATCATTTCTTTTTCTTCGGATTCGATGACGCCGTCTTCGTGGCTGACATCTACGATGGTACGAAGTTCAGTCTCCGTCATGGTACGGCTCTGAGCATTCGCATCGATGTGAAGAAGAAAAAGTACTGCTTTGGAAAGCAGATTGATCAGGGCAACGAGCGGTGACATGATTCTGGTAAAAAATTTGACAATCGGCGCGTAAATCAAAGAGATCTTTTCAGGATACAGTGTCGCGGTCGTTTTTGGCGTAATCTCTCCGAAAAGCAGGATCAGGATGGTGATCGCTGCATTGGCGACGACAATTGCGGAGCCGCCGAATTGATAAGCAATACTCGTAGTAAGGGATGAGGCGGAAAGATTGACAACGTTGTTTCCGATCAGGATGGCAGTCAACATCTGAGGGGAATGCTCGGAAAGCCAGAGCACCATTTTTGCACGCTTGTTTCCCTCGTCTGCCAGAGAGCGCATACGGATCTTGTTAGCCGTAGTAAGAGATGTCTCCGCAGAAGAAAAGAATGCGGAAAACGCCAGTAAACATATGAGAATTACAATTTGTATGACTGTACTCGAGTCCAAGAAAAGTTCACTCCTTTTGATAAATAATACTGATTTCTATACTATCGTATTTTTTCTGAATTTGCAAGAGTTCATTGAATTTGAACAGCCTTTGATGTATGATAAGACAATGAAATGGAAACAGACTATGATGGAAAGAACATTTTGGAGAATAGGCAGATGAATATGAACAGAGAATTTTATGAGAAACTGTGTGGATGTACGGCACCGGAACGGGTAAAAGAGCAGGAACCGATGGCAAGACATACGACTTTCAGGGTCGGCGGGCCGGCAGACTACTTTGTTTCACCATCAGACAGCGAAGAAATCAAAAAGCTGACAGAGCTTTGTAAAAAAGAGGGAGTACAGTATTATATCGTTGGAAACGGAAGTAATCTTCTGGTGAGCGATGACGGATACCGGGGTGTCATTATCGCGATCGGCAGGGAAATGTCGGGAATTGAAGTCCGGGGAGAGCAAATCCGGGCACAGGCAGGTGCCCTGATGAGCCAGATTGCGGCAGCGGCACTGGAGAATGAACTTGCTGGATTTGAGTTTGCATCCGGAATTCCCGGAACGATCGGAGGAGCTGCGGTCATGAACGCGGGAGCCTACGGCGGGGAGATGAAAGATGTTATTGTACAGGTGACGGCTCTTGACCGGGATGGAAATATGATTGTCCTTTCACAGGATGAACTGGAATTCGGATACCGGACAAGCGCCGTGATGAAGCGTGGCTGCATTGTGCTGGAGGCATGCATCCGTCTGGAAAAAGGAAGCAGGGAGGAGATCCTTATGAAAATGGAGGATTTCAAGCAGAGAAGGATCACCAAGCAGCCTCTGGAGTACCCGAGCGCAGGGAGCACATTTAAGCGCCCGGAAGGATATTTTGCCGGGAAACTGATTCAGGATGCGGGTCTTCGGGGATTTACGGTCGGAGGAGCGCAGGTATCGGAAAAGCACAGTGGTTTCGTGATCAATAAAGGCGGGGCTACAGCTGAGGATGTGAACCGTTTGATGCAGGAAGTATCGGACCGGGTATACCGGGAATTCGGTGTCAGGCTGGAGCCGGAAGTAAGAAGGATTGGGGAATTCAGGGACAGACGGGACGAAAGATAAGAGACACAAGAAAGAAAAGGCGGTATGAAATATGCGGATTGTAATTGTGACGGGCATTTCGGGAGCGGGCAAATCAACAGCGCTTAAGATGCTGGAAGATGTAGGATATTTCTGCGTGGATAATCTGCCGGTCCCGCTTCTGCCGAAATTTATGGAGATGCTGATCCTCCCGGGATCAGAATATACGAAGGTGGCGCTTGGAATTGATATCCGAAGCAGTCAGAAATTTGTACAGCTTCAGGAGACTTTGGAAAAGCTGAGAGAAAAGGGCGTAAAATTCGAAATCCTGTTTCTTGACGCTTCGGATCAGGCATTGATCAAACGGTATAAGGAGACGAGACGGAGCCATCCGCTTGCCGGCGAAGGCAGGGTGGATAAAGGCATTGACGAAGAGAGAAGGCGGCTTGTGTTTCTGAAACAGCAGGCGGACTATATAATTGATACAAGCCAGATGCTTACAAGAGAGCTTCGCGCCGAAATCCATAAGATTTTTGTGGAGAACAAAAACTATAAAAATCTGTATGTGACGATCCTCTCCTTTGGTTTCAAATATGGAATTCCCGGGGATGCGGATCTGGTGTTTGATGTACGGTTTCTTCCGAATCCGTACTATATTACGGAGCTGCGCCCGATGAGCGGAAATGATGCTCCGGTCAGGGACTATGTAATGAACAGCGAAACTGCAAGGATTTTTCTCGATAAACTGACGGACATGGTACAGTTTCTGATTCCGAACTATGTGGCGGAGGGGAAAAACCAGCTTGTCATTGCGATCGGGTGTACCGGAGGTAAACACAGGTCGGTCACGCTTGCCAACGCATTGTACTATGCCCTGGAACAGGAAGAAGGATACGGACTGAAGATCGAGCACAGGGACATTGAAAAGGATGCCCGGGTGAAAGGAATATAAAGATGTCATTTTCAGGAAAGGTAAAGGAGGAGCTGGCAGGACAGATAAGCAGCGCAAGACACTGCCAGATTGCAGAATGCGCGGCAATTCTGTGTTTTTCGGCCGGATCATCTCTGGAAGAAGGGGAGCAGACATACTTAAGGCTCAGCACGGAAAATATTGCAGTTGCAAGAAAGTACTTTACATTATTGGAAAAAGCGTTTAATATAAAGGCTGAAATTTCTATCCGTAGAAATCAGGACAAAAAAAGTATTTTATATTTGATAACAGTAGGAGGCCGGAAACATACCGACAGAATCCAGCAGGCGGCAAAGCTTGTCAGGGATCCAGAAAAACAGGCGGGATTTTCCGGAGTGAGCAGTCTCGTTTTCCAGAACGGGTGCTGCAAAAGGGCATTCCTTCGAGGAGCCTTTCTGACAGCGGGATCCATGAGTGACCCGCACAAATCTTATCATTTTGAAATTGTATGTGCGTCCGGGGAAAAGGCAACTCTTCTTCAGAAGATGATGCATGGCTTTGAGATGGACGCAAAAGTGGTGAAACGGAAGAAGTCGTTTGTCGTGTATTTAAAAGAAGGCACTCAGATCTCACTTGCACTGAATGTGATGGATGCGCCGGTTGCCCTCATGGAATTTGAGAACATCCGGATTCTGAAAGAGATGCGGAACTCGGTAAACCGTAAGGTGAACTGTGAAACCGCCAATATTCAGAAGACCGTGTCCGCTGCAGTCAAGCAGATGGAAGATATCGAATATATCAGAGATCATATGGGATTTGAAAAGCTTTCCGATGGATTGAGGGATATGGCCATGGCCCGTCTGCAGTATCCGGAAGCGACATTGAAAGAGCTTGGAGAGCTGATGCCGGAACCGGTTGGCAAGTCCGGAGTCAACCACAGGCTGCGCCGTCTAGGCGAAATTGCTGAGAAGTTAAGAAAAGCAAATGGAGTTCAAGGAGGTACAAAATGATTAAGAAACCATTGAAGATCAAATGTGACGACGGATTGGATGCAAGACCGATCGCTTTGCTTGTACAGGAGGCAAGTCAGTATGAAAGCCGTGTGTTCATTGAGATCGGCAGCAAGAAGATCAACGCGAAAAGCATTATGGGCATGATGAGCCTGAAATTAAGCGGGGGCGAAGATCTGACGGTGGTTGCAGAAGGCGTCGACGAAGAAGCAGCAGCAAATGGCATTGAGAAGTTCCTGGAACATGCAAGATAGTTCCGTGACATACATAGAAACAGGAGAGAATGAGAAGGGTGTTGCCGGTCAAGAAGGTTAACATCCTTTTCCTGTCGTTTCAGCAAACAGGCAAGAGGTTTTAGTAAAGGTGGCAGCAGGAGATGAAAAAGATTTTATTTATTTATAATCCCAATGCAGGAAAAGGGCTTTTGAAGCCGAAATTATCTGACATCGTGGATCTGTTCGTAAAAAGCGGATGTGAAGTTGTGATTTATCCGACACAGAGTTATCACGATGCATACAAAAAAGTCATGAAATTCAAAGAGGATTATGATATCGTCGTGTGCAGCGGTGGGGATGGAACACTGGATGAAGTTGTTACCGGAATGATGAAGCGGGGAAGCAGGATACCGGTCGGATACATTCCAACAGGTACGACCAACGATTTTGCGAACAGTCTTCATATTCCAAAAGATCTTTTGAGCGCGGCTGACGCAGCGGTCAACGGCAAGCCGTTTCATTGTGATATCGGCCAGTTCAACGATGATTATTTCGTGTATGTGGCGGCCTTCGGTCTGTTTACCGACGTCTCCTATCAGACGAAGCAGGAAATGAAGAACATGCTCGGACATCTGGCATACTTGCTGGAAGGTGCGAAACGGCTGTTTGATATTCCGTCCTATCATGTCAAGGTGACATACGATGAGACAGAGATCGAGGATGATTTTCTATTCTGTTCCGTGACAAATTCCAGATCCATGGGAGGGTTCCGCAATATGTTCGGCCACGAAGTGGAGTTTGACGACGGAGAATTTGAAGCAACCCTTATCAGATCACCGAAAAATCTTCTTGAGCTTCAGAGCATTGTCGCCGCTTTGATGAGCAAGGAGAAAAACTCCACCTATATTTATAATATCAAAGCAAAAACAATAACTTTTGAGTCCCTTGAAGAGATTCCATGGACGCTGGACGGAGAATTCGGAGGGGAATTTGACAGGGTACGGATCAAAAACAGACAGCAGGAACTCTGTATTATGGTTCCGGAAGAAAAGGCCCAGGAGCTGATTCATCATCCGTACGAAGAATTGTCTGAAAATAATGATGAAAATAACGAAAAAAAAGACTTGTATATTTCGGGAAAATAGTATACAATAAGCAAGTGAGGTAACACAGACGTGTTCTTCACTGGCACATGGCCCCCTGGTCAAGCGGTTAAGACGCCACCCTCTCACGGTGGAATCAGGGGTTCGATTCCCCTGGGGGTCATATCTTAGAGAAGTGGAGGAAAAATTATGTTAGTATCAGCAGCAGAAATGTTAAAAAAAGCAAAAGCAGGACATTATGCAGTAGGTCAGTTCAATATTAACAACCTGGAATGGACAAAAGCGATTCTGACAGCGGCAGAGGAGACAAAATCCCCGGTTATCCTGGGTGTGTCCGAAGGTGCCGGAAAATACATGACAGGCTTTAAAACAGTAGTCGGAATGGTTAACGGCATGCTGGAAGAGATGAAAATCACAGTTCCGGTTGCACTTCACTTAGACCACGGTACTTACGAAGGATGCCAGAAATGCATCGAAGCAGGTTTTTCTTCCATTATGTTTGACGGTTCTCACTACCCGATCGAGGAGAACGTAGCTAAGACAAAAGAACTTGCAGCTATCTGTAAGGAAAAAGGAATGTCTCTGGAAGCAGAGGTTGGTTCCATCGGCGGCGAAGAGGACGGTGTTGTCGGAGCCGGCGAATGTGCAGATCCGCAGGAATGCAAGATGATCGCTGATCTCGGCGTTGACATGCTTGCAGCCGGAATCGGAAACATTCACGGAGTATATCCGGAAAACTGGCAGGGACTGAGCTTTGAAACTCTTGATGCAATCCAGGAACTTACAGGCGATATGCCGCTGGTACTTCACGGAGGTACAGGTATTCCGGATGACATGATCAAAAAGGCAATCAGCCTTGGAGTGGCAAAGATCAATGTAAATACAGAATGCCAGCTTGTATTTGCAGAAGCTACACGCAAATACATCGAAGAAGGTAAAGACAAAGAAAAGAAAGGCTTTGACCCTCGTAAATTATTAAAACCGGGTACAGAAGCTATCGTTGAAAAAGTAAAAGAAAAAATGGAATTATTCGGCTCTGTTGGAAAAGCTGAATAATCGAAACAAGAGAATAAAAGGCATTCCACTTGTATGGAGTGCCTTTTTCTGTATAAAGAATATGGAGGAGAAAGCATGGAGGACAACAAAAAGGTGATCAATGTAGCAGAGATTTTCGGGGAAAATGTATTTAACGATACCGTAATGCAGGAGCGTCTGCCGAAGAAGATATACAAAGAGCTGAGACGGACGATCGAAGAGGGAAAAGAACTGGATATTGCTACAGCGGATGTGATTGCCCATGAGATGAAAGAATGGGCAATAGAAAAAGGAGCCACACATTATACGCACTGGTTTCAGCCTCTTACCGGGGTCACGGCGGAAAAGCACGATTCATTTATTTCTGCACCGATGGCGAATGGAAAGGTGCTGATGAGCTTTTCGGGAAAAGAACTGATCAAAGGGGAACCGGATGCATCTTCTTTCCCGTCAGGAGGACTTCGGGCTACATTTGAAGCCCGCGGATATACTGCATGGGATCCTACGTCTCCTGCGTTTGTGAAGAAAGACGAAAATGGATGTATTCTCTATGTTCCGACTGCTTTCTGCTCTTATACCGGAGAAGCGCTGGATCAGAAGACACCGCTTCTCAGATCGATGGAAGCAATTAATAAACAGGCACTGCGCTTTCTGCGCCTGTTCGGAAATACGACGTCAAAGCGCGTAAAGCCGTCGGTCGGCATTGAGCAGGAATATTTCCTTGTAGACCGGCAAAAATATCTGAAAAGAAAAGATCTTGTATTTACAGGCCGTACACTTTTTGGAGCAATGCCTCCGAAAGGACAGGAGCTGGATGACCATTATTTCGGAAGCATCCGCGCCAGGATCGCGGCATTTATGAAAGAAGTCAATGAGGAGCTCTGGAGACTGGGCGTGACTGCAAAGACACAGCACAATGAAGTTGCTCCGGCCCAGCACGAGCTGGCTCCGATTTATGTAGAGTGCAACGTGGCGGTTGACCACAACCAGCTGATTATGGAGACGTTGAAAAAGGTAGCGGAACGGCAGGGACTTCACTGCCTGCTTCACGAGAAGCCGTTCGCAGGAGTGAACGGATCAGGAAAGCATGACAACTGGTCTCTGACAACCGATGACGGGAAAAATCTTCTGGATCCGGGAAAAACACCTCATGAGAATATTCAGTTCCTTCTGATGCTTCTCTGTGTGCTCAGAGCTGTAGACAGACATGCGGACCTTTTAAGAGAGTCTGCGGCAGATCCGGGAAATGACCACAGACTTGGATCCAGCGAGGCGCCGCCGGCAATCATCTCCGTCTTCCTTGGAGAACAGCTGGAGGATGTGCTGGAACAGCTTGTTATTTCTGGAAATGCGACACACAGTATTAAAGGCGGAAAGCTCCAGACAGGCGTCAAAGCGCTTCCGGGTCTGAATAAGGACGCGACAGACAGGAACAGAACTTCACCGTTTGCCTTTACAGGTAACAAGTTTGAATTTCGTATGCTCGGCTCCAGAGATTCTGCGGCTGCGCCGAATATCGTATTAAATACGATTGTGGCAGAGGCTCTCTGCGATGCCTGCGACATTCTGGAACAGTCGGAGGACTTTGAACAGGCTGTACATGATCTGATCAAGGAATATGCGACGGAGCATCAGAAGATTGTGTTCAACGGCAACGGTTATTCAGAAGAATGGGTAAAAGAGGCGGAAAGAAGAGGGCTTCCGAATCTTCCGTCCATGGTGGACGCGATTCCGGCGCTTGTAGCAGATAAAAACGTGGAAATGTTTGAAAAATTCCATGTATTTACAAGAGCGGAACTGGATTCCCGTGCAGAAATCAAATATGAAGCCTATGCAAAAGCGGTGAATATTGAAGCCCGTACGATGATTGATATTGCAAGCAAACACATTATTCCAGCGGTAATCCGCGGAACAAAGACGTTGGCTGAGACTGTCAACGCAGTGGTACAGGCAGGTGTAGACGCTGAGGTGCAAAGAGATCTTCTGGTTGAAACAAGCAGCCTCTTAAAAGAGACAAAAGCAGCACTCACCACACTGGAGCAGGTGACACAGGAGGCATCCACCAAAGAAGAAGGGAAGGTACAGGCAGAATACTTCCGCGAACAGGTAGTTCCGGCTATGGAAGCACTCAGAATTCCGGTTGACAGACTGGAAATGATTGTGGATAAGGAAATCTGGCCGATGCCGTCTTATGGGGATTTGATTTTTGAGGTATAAGAGATGAATCGAAGCGAATTTTTGAATAAACTGCGCGAAGCTCTCGAAAACGATCTGAATGCGCAGGCGGTTCAGGAGAATATCGAATACTATGATTCTTATATAAGAAGCGAGATAAAAAACGGCAGAACGGAGCAGGAGATACTGGATATGCTTGGCGATCCGTGGGTGATTGCCCGCACGATCATTAATTCCGCTGAAAATGAACGGGACTACTACAGCGGCACCTCCGGTGCCTACGGTTCCGGGCAGAGTATGTATACAGAAGAAGAGGAAGAAAAGGAGATCCGTCATCCGATTCTTCACCTGATGGGGATTGACACATGGTGGAAGCGACTCTTGTTTTTTGCCGGCGTCATCATTGTCTTTCTGATTATTGTATCGATTGTGACCGGCCTGATTGCTGCTGTGCTGCCATTTGCACTGCCGCTTTTGATTCTTATTCTCGTTCTCCGCATCATGGGAGGACGATAACAAAAGAAAAGGAGGTACTGTCTGTGCGGCAGTACCTCCTTATTTCAGAAACTTAAAATAAAAGACCGATGGGGGAGCCACCGGTCTTTTGAGGGGAGTATAAATAATTAATAAGGGGTGTAGAAAGCCTGCTTTCTACAAAAGTTAGTATAATATAAGATAAAGAAAAAAGCAAGCAAAATGTTAAAAAATACTAAAGAATCGGAAGAAAATCTTATTTTTCCTGTCCACTTTTTGGAAAAACGCAAGTGTATAAACTAGTTTAAACCGAGCATACTAAAAGCGTACCATAATTCAATAAGGAGGACATGGAAATGGCAAAAAACTACAAAAACACAAATAATATGAACAAAAACAACAGCGAGAACAATTCTTACAGCTCTTCTTACGGAAATATGCACACTCAGAACAGCAAACAGACAGACCGTACGAAAAACGCTGCAAAAAACAAAAACACAAATAAGACAACAGACTGCCATACCAAGGACTACAGCGATTACAACAACAGCAACTATTAGGAATATGGTCTCAGGAAACAGAATTTCCCCGCTTTCATCACTAAGAAAGCGGGGAGGTTTTTTTGTGGGAAGTCCGGAACGGCGGCATCTGGTAAAAAAAGACTTTATTGACAAGCGGGCGGACAGCACGTAAGATATAGTAAGAAGAAAATCGGAAATGGAGAAGCAATATGCAGATAGAATACGTTGTACCGTGCCACTTCGGCCTGGAGGCGGTACTCAAAAGAGAGATCCGGGATCTCGGTTATGAGATTTCACAGGTGGAGGACGGAAGGGTGTCCTTTTACGGGGATGAGCTGGCATTGTGCCGGGCAAATCTGTTCCTGCGTTCCGCAGAGCGGGTCCTTCTGAAGGCGGGCGAATTTTCGGCGGGTACATTTGAAGAGCTCTTTCAGGGGACGAAGCAGATCCCGTGGGAGCAGTACATACCGGAGAACGGAAAGTTCTGGGTGGCAAAGGCAGCATCGGTCAAAAGCCGGCTGTTCAGTCCGTCTGATATCCAATCTATCATGAAGAAGGCGATGGTGGAGCGGATGAAGGAACATTATCATAAGAACTGGTTCCTGGAAGATGGAAGTGAATATCCGGTGCGTGTCTTTATCAAGAAAGATGTTGTGACAGTGGGGATTGATACGACGGGAGAATCTCTGCACAAGAGGGGATATCGTCCGCAGAGCGGAAAGGCTCCGATTTCAGAGACACTGGCGGCGGCATTGATTCTGCTTACTCCCTGGAAGAGAGACCGGATTCTGGTAGATCCGTTCTGCGGAAGCGGGACTTTCGTGATTGAGGCAGCCATGATGGCGGCAGACATTGCGCCGGGAATGAACCGGGAGTTTACTGCGGAGAACTGGGGCAATCTGATCCCGAAAAAGCATTGGTATGAGGCGTCTACGGAGGCGCAGGACAGGATCAGACAGGATGTGACCGCAGACATCCAGGGATATGACATTGATGCGGAAGTCATCCGTACCGCCCGGAAAAACGCGGTAAACGCAGGGGTAGACCATCTGATCCACTTCCAGCAGAGGGCGGTCAGGGATTTGAGACATCCAAAGCCGTACGGATTTATTATTACCAATCCGCCTTATGGAGAACGTCTGGAGGAAAAGGAGACACTCCCGCAGATCTATCAGGATTTTGGAGAGAGCTTCCGCGGGTTGAAAGACTGGTCGGCCTATATGATCACAAGCTATGAGGACACAGAGCGGTGGTTTGGAAGAAAGGCGGATAAGAACCGCAAGATTTACAATGGAATGATCAAGACCTATTTTTACCAGTTTATGGGGCCGAAGCCGCCAAGAAGGAAAAAAGAGGAGCAGGGTGTATAAAAACAGGAGAAAGAAGGAAGAGTAAGATGAGCAGAATTGTATTTGCCACAGGCAATGCCGATAAGATGGTGGAGATCAGGGAGATTTTAAAAGACCTTGGCATGGAGATGCTTTCCATGAAAGAGGCAGGGGTGAACCCGGAAATCGTTGAGGATGGATCCACATTTGAGGAGAACGCGCTGATTAAGGCGAGAGCAGTTCATGCGCTTCTGCCGGACGATATTGTGATGGCGGACGATTCAGGGCTTGAAATCGACTATCTGAACAAGGAGCCGGGCATCTATTCTGCCAGATACATGGGGGAGGATACTTCCTATGATATCAAGAATGGTGAACTCCTAAGACGTATGGAGGGTGTGCCGGATGAAAAGAGGACCGCACGGTTTGTATGTGCGATTGCAGCAGTCTTTCCGGATGGAGAGGAGAAGACAACACTTGGTATAATCGAGGGCAGAGTCGGCTATGAAATCAAAGGTGAACACGGCTTCGGCTATGATCCGATCTTTTACCTGCCTGAGTACGGATGCACTACGGCAGAGCTTCCGCCGGAAAAGAAAAATGAAATCAGCCACAGGGGAAGAGGGCTCCGGCAGATGAAGAAGATGATAGAGGAGAGATAGTGGATGAAAAAAAAGAAAATCCTGGTAGTAAGTGATACTCATAAAATACATACGAATTTCGAGAAGGTTCTGGAACAGGAGAAACCGGTAGACTTTCTCTTTCATGCAGGTGATGTTGAAGGAAGAGAGTGGGAAATTCAGTATGGAAGCGGATGCCCGGCCTACGTGGTAGCCGGAAACAATGACTTCTTTGGTGAGCTTCCGCCGGAAGTGGAAATACAGATGGAGACGCACAAGATTTTTATGACACATGGACATCATTATTTTGTATCCATGACTCTGGATCATCTCAGAAGAGAGGCAAGAGCAAGAGGAGCGGACATTGTTATTTTCGGCCATACACACAAGCCTTGTCTGAAGTTTGAAAAAGACATGATTATCATGAATCCGGGCAGCCTTACCTACCCTCGGCAGGAGAACCGGCTGCCGAGTTATATTGTTCTGGAGATGGCAGAAGACGGCACTGTGACGGGTGAAATCAGATATGTAGAAAAAAATGAAAAAAGTTGTTGACAAATATCAGGAGTTCATATATAATAACTTTTGTCGTCAGGAAAAAACAGATGAGACGAAAAAACGGGGTGTGGCTCAGCTTGGCTAGAGCGCCTGGTTTGGGACCAGGAGGCCGCAGGTTCGAATCCTGTCACCCCGATTCCTGGTAGAGACAGGAATCAATATTGCGATCTGCGGGTGTAGTTCAATGGTAGAACACCAGCCTTCCAAGCTGGATACGTGGGTTCGATTCCCATCACCCGCTTTCTTAAAGCAGGATATGCTTTAAGAACTATACAATGTGTCTGTAGCTCAGCTGGATAGAGCAACGGCCTTCTAAGCCGTAGGTCCTGGGTTCGAATCCCCGCAGGCACGTTTCATGGTGGATATAGCGCAGTTGGTTAGCGCGCCAGATTGTGGCTCTGGAGGCCCAGGGTTCGAATCCCTGTATCCACCCTAGTCCCAATATGGGCTGTTGGGCTATCGCCAAGCGGTAAGGCACAGGACTTTGACTCCTGCACTCGTTGGTTCGAATCCAACTAGCCCAGGTTTGAATTATATTATACGGGCGTGTAGCTCAGTCGGTAGAGCACTTGACTTTTAATCAAGTTGTCCGGGGTTCGAATCCCCGCACGCTCACTTTAGACAAGCAGTACTGCTTGTCTATTCTTTTATCTGAGGCCTTGCAAAATAAGGCCGGATTAATGTACGCGGATGTGGCGGAACTGGCAGACGCGCCAGACTTAGGATCTGGTGTCCATGACGTGCAGGTTCGATTCCTGTCATCCGCAGTCGCAAAAGCCCGAAATAGCGGGCTTTTTTATTTTGTGTTGTATTTCGTGTTCTATAGTATTTCATATATTTTTCCCTTTGTTTAATTTAGTCATTTTCCAATTATTAGTGTGGTTCTTTTCTGCCAGATTAGAATTCGTATGCGATGTGTCATAGAAGTTTTTTACTGTGTTTTCTGCTTTCCAGTTATTTCAACGTAGCTTTATGGCAAGGGTGATTAAAAAATTAGTAAAGCGTAGTAAAGGTATAATCAAGCTTCAGCATCAATTGTTATTCAGAGGAAAGAATTTCTACATTTATTTCTTATGTATCATTTGAATAATAGCATCTTGTATAATTACATTAACGGTTAACCGGAAAATAAGCAGGAGGTAAGAGGAATATGGAAAACAGAGAATTTGTGACACAATGGGTAATTGATGCGGTAAAGAATGAATATCCGGAAGATATAGCACTGGTTGTTTCTCATACGACACTAAGAATAGATGATCAGGTAAAGGCAGTCAGCTATTTTGTCCCGATTACAGAAAGAGGATATCGTTTTGGGCGTACCTTTATTCTGGAAGGGGTAGGGTTTGATATCTGGGGAATTGACTGGGCGAGATTGGAAAAATTTGCTGAGTTGGAAGAATATAATATAACTTGTCTTGCAGATGGAGAAATTCTGTATGCCAGAACAGAAGAAGATGCTGAACGTTTTAGACAATTAAAAAGACGTCAGGCAGAAAATCTTTCAAATCCGGAGAAAATGAGGCAGTGTGCTTTGAGTTCTTATGAAAAAGCAAAGAATATTTTTGCGGAAATGATGTTTGCTGCGATAAGCGATGCGAAAATGTGCGCAGGTTATGTATTGGATTATCTGGCTCAGGCTATAGCTTTTTCTAATCATCAATATTTTAGAAAATCTCAGACCGATCAGATCGAAGAACTTACCGATATGAAAAAAGTCCCAAAGAGATTTCTTGAGTTATATCGCAATGTAATTGATGAGTCTGATGTGGAAGTTCAAAGAAAGTTGTGCCATGAGGCAGTGTGCGTTGTACGGGAGTTTCTGGAAAAGGAAAGTACTGTCGATAAAGATAATTTAAATTACAATACAGATTTTCAGATGCTGGCTGACTGGTATGCGGAGTTATCCTATACATGGCTGCGTATTCGGTATTATTCCGGAAGAAATGATCCGGTTAAGACTTATATGTGGGGAATTTTACTTCAGCAAGAGTTGAACATAGTATGTGATGATTTTGGAATAAAAAGAATGGGGCTTATGGAACATTATAATGTGAATCGATTAAATGAATTTGCTGACTATGCAGATCATCTGGAAGAGAAAATGCGAACTATTATTACAGAAGGGGGAGGAAAAATACACGAGTATAAGAGCATGGAGGAATTTCTTCATGAGATATAGAAATGCTCGGGATATTATTCCGGATCATTTACTTGAAGAACTGCAAAAATATGTGTCGGGAGAAACAGTGTATATTCCCCGTTCGCAGGAAAAGAAAAGATGGGGAGCGGTATCAGGGGCCCGTACCTATTATCAGGAACGGAATGAAAGAATCCGGGATAAATTTCATAATGGAGATAGTATAGATTCGCTTGCGGATGAATTTAAATTATCTACCGATTCCATCAGAAAAATCGTATACAAAAGATGTGATGATCATTCCGGGGTATAAAGGGGAAAAGTGACATTAAATCAGTGGATTATAAAACAGACGTAGGAGATACAGTAGTATGGCCACGTCTGTTTTTTTACATGGATTTTACGTTG
>QWCV01000136.1_pt1 | contig 116571 bp, 141 predicted proteins | sample 1972621 | NCBI WGS metagenome assembly QWCV01 (sample SAMN09866699, study PRJNA288562) | Human gut metagenome isolate pre2_stool, whole genome shotgun sequencing... | isolation source: gut | host: Homo sapiens | place: USA: California | reverse complement strand
AAGCAAGAGTTTCTAGAGCTAACGCAACACGAATGTACTCTTCTGACGTTTTGCATACACACTCAGGGGATTTCATTGGGCACCTCCGATGATCTCGTCAAGGGTGACGGTTTCACCGGGGCGGAGGGAGGGGAACATACCTTCCTTTGCATTAACCATAGTTACGTTATGGCTATTGCAGATCCACATGATATCACCCGCGTATTTTTTGATACTGTGGGCGTCTTCCAAGAGCCGAAGAATATCTTTTGCATCCTCCACCTCCTGCTCCGTCCAGCGGGGCTTGCGGATGATGCGGTCTGGGTGGTTGATAAGGTCGCACACTCGGTCAGCATCCATCACTGATCCGATGTTTGTCCGTATGATGCCAAATAAATCTACATAGGCGTCTTTGTATGGGCCAGCGTCAAACTTCTCTTCTGGCTCAACCCCCAGCACCTCGCAAATTCTCGGCTTGTCCATGTTGGTCTCCTCCAAACGAACATCAACTTCTTTTCCGCAAATAGGGCATTCCACCGAATCTGTCTCCTTTCTCTTCACAGCCTCATCCTCCACCACCTCATAGCCCATCAGGCGGGCGGCTTCGTTTGGGTGCGATTTAGTATAATCGGCACAGCAATATCCAGAAATAAACGCTTCTTTTCCAATAGGGCATGTCCCCGGATTGCAACAGTTACATTCAAAAACGGAATCAAGTGCATCGTCTGCATCGTACACTTCCCCCGTCTCAGGGTCCCGAAACTTCATGCTCGTCCTCCTTGTCCATGCGGGCGCCACAATGACAATATGGTTCTTCTTTTGGCTCCTCTCTTCCGCATAAGCTACAACGAAATGATGTGTATTCATGGAGAATAGGATCCCCATTCTGGTCATATTCAACTGGAATATATGTATGATGGATTTCTGGATTCCATCTCCCGTGTCGCACCGGGGCAACGTCAGCGGCGGGGATGCCTTTGATTGCTCCGCCAATATTCCAAGCCACGGTATCGCCGCAATAGTCTGCCATTCTAAGCCGATCTTCATATTCTTTCTGGCAGATGTCGAGTGCTGTCGCCCTCTCGATGTACTCTTTCAAATCAGTCGCCCTCCCATATCCCGTCTGGTCGCATCTGTGCCAGAGCCAGTAGTTGATGCAATGGCCTAATGGCGTTTTCTCTGGTCGGCATCCAGTAACCAGTTGCCCCTTGCTCTTCACACTTCCTACGCTCCTTGACGCTGATGTCTGTTGTCAGGCTCTCAAGTTTTGCAATGGCCCTTTTCAAAATTGGGATACTCTGTGCCCCGGTCATGCCATAGATAGTGCGGATACCTTTGCTGGCTTTTCTTGTTCTGGCAAACACGCCCGGTCGGTAGTACCAGTCAGCGTAATTGTATGTAATGTTCAGCCATGCCTCAGTTGTCCCGCTCATGGCATAAGTTCCGCCCCTCATGTGGTGAGTCGCTTCTAGTTCCAGCGGTTCGTGGGTCACCGGGTCGGTCAGGTAAATGTCATAACTCATTCCTGCTCCCTCCGTAGTGCGGCCGCAGCCTCGGCGCGAGTCAAAACTTCATCCTGATACAAGCCTCTATAATCGTCTGTTCCAGGGTGCCCGCAACGATACAGCCACTTTTTCTCATAAGTACATTGGACATATTCAAGGCTGTCTACTGTCCATGCCATTCCAAAGCGGTCATAGATTATATCGCCTATGGTGTACTTCGGAATTTTTCCACCCCTGTCCGCCTGGGCCAGTTCGCGGAGTCGGTCAATGGGGCCAAGCTCTTTATAGGCGTTAAGCTCATGCAACGCGCAGGCGATTTTTGCCATATCTGTGGCGGAAATGATTTCCTCCGGCTCCAGGCCCGTGTCCTCGTAGGCTGCGAGGCGGTCAACGATTTTGTCTAAGATGCCGCAGTCTCCACAATTAAGCGTTTTGCAATTCCCACTACAGATGAGATAATAGCCGTTCCCATCGTAGTGCTTTTCCGTGTATCGTTCCATGTCAGTCCTCCAAACTCACCGCAAACTCGTCTACTTCTTCTACGGACTCACACTTTTTTTCCTCATAAACAGCATCATCCTCGTACATAGCTTTTTCCTCTGCCTCTTCCGGAGAATCCGCCTCAACATAAGCAAACCCGCTGAATGATACTTTGTATTTCAATGTCAGTCCTCCTTCTGGCCGCGCCACTTTGGATTGCAATATTCGCATGGCGTATCGGATGCTTTCGCACAGATTGCGCACGGCTCATTTCCGTCTAAAACATCTTGTACCATATAATTTTCTAGTTCCTTGATTGCAGAGTCTCTTTGATTTTCTACAATTTCAATACACCGCTTCACCTGCTCCAGCTCGGCCCGCAGCTTCTTGTTTTCGGCCTGGAGTGTGGAGAGTGTTGTGATGATATCCGGCTTTTTAAGTGAGAAATCCGGACAACTCCTATCAATATCCGGATCTGGGCAAGATGTATATTTCCAGCACCACCCCCAAACAGGGGCCCCTTCATCGTCTCCCCATCCCCATTTCTCACAATCTCTGCATTTCATCAGGTGTCCTCCTCTCCCTCCGGCGGGGCAATAACCCCAATCAACGCCGATAGCGTTTCTCTCTCCACTCTCCTCCGTTCTGCGTTGGCCAAATACTCGAAGTTTGGGTGGTAATATACTTCCGGCTTGTGGCCATCTTTATTTTTGTGCCGCAGTTTCCCGTTCCGCACCGCCGCATTTAAGGCGGTTCTCACTGATTTCGGCAAAGACTTAACGACAAGCACCCGCTGGGTGAGCACCTTTTCCACATTTGCCTCATCTGCGGTCATTTCGCCACGTTCGACCATGTCTTTCAAGTATTCAACATCGTTTTGGCTTATCATGCTTATCCCTCCGGCGGGCGGCGGTCATAATAGTCACACACTCTTGGGTCACGGATACAGCTACTACACGGAGATACCCGCTCTCCCTGCATATTACACCCATCACAAGTCAGCGGTTCATTGGGCTGGGACAGGGCGGCGATTGCCATTTCAATAGCATCATAATATTCAAGCCCGTCATCCCGGTCATCCCATTCCATAGACCACCGCAGGACTTGCCGCAGGCACTTAACGGCTTCTTTCCTGTCCATCTTCACTGCTCCTTTCCCGGCGGCTCCGGAAGGGGCATCCAGAAAAGCGTTTTCTGCTCGTCCTGAACCAAACCATCCCACTGCCAATGCGGATTTGCGTCAAAGCAAAAATAGGACGATGTGGTAATAAATCCCGTCATGGTGTCTGCATAACCGACGAATACCAAAACCGGCCGCTCGTCCGTTGGCAACCTCTCCTCCACGCTCACCCACTCGTTCGGCGGGGTGAGCGTGGGCATAGAGCGCACCTTGTCCAGAAATACCTCCCCGATCTGCACGGTTGCTGGATGGCACGCTTGGTCAATTATCTTTTCGCACCATTTCCGTAGTATATTTCCGTCAATCGGTCGTACTTCCATTTTTCAGCGCCCCCTCAGTCGCAATCGTCTCAATTACCGGAACGACCTCAAAATCTCTGTCCCATGAAGAACATCCGCTTCTAGCCTGCGCCTCAGAACGATAGGTCTTGACAGAAACATCTTTCACTTCTGTAATCGGGCGGAAACTGAAATGTTTGGAAAGCCCACACCAAACCTCAGTTCGGTTCCTTCGCATAACTACATACCGTCTGCGCTCAATCCGCATCGTTCAGCGCCTCCCTTTCGACTTATGAAAAACCAATTTCAGCAGCCACAGGACCAACCATATCCCAGTGGCAACGGACAAAGAAAACTCGATGGAAAAGCACATTGTGATGAGCTTGATAATTCCGACTGTAAATGCCCAACTTATTGCGTAGCCAACAATCAAGCCAATGATAAGAATTAACCCTTTACGCATCGTTCACCGCCTCCAGTTATAATCTCTCCATTACCATCTGCACAGCCTCGTCCGTCATGGGAGCGCCGCAGTGGGGACAGAAATTTTCATCTTTCACATAAAGGGCTATCGCAAACGCTTCGTGCCCACACTTTGAGCATTTAACAACAGCAAAGTGGTCTGTTTCGGTTGTATGGCTATAATTCCACTCACCCCTCCACACCTTCTCCACCTGCTCCCGGCTGACGGGGCGGAGGGCGGTGATTGCCATGTCGATGGCCTCTGCATCCTTCCTCCATTCCTCCGGGTTCCCTGCGCTACTGGACACGATCAGACGCTCACATCTGGCCTTTAGCGCTTTCAGACGCTTGGTTACTTCTTCCTGCGTCATGTTCATGGATGGGCCTCCTTTCCATCTTCTCCCTGATGGCCGACAGGATGAAATCCCGGTTCAGCACATACAGGTCCGTAATTCCGTGCTCCTTGCACATCTTGATGATCTCGTCCATGATGTAGTTTTTGATATCTTCTTTCCAGAGGACAACCGCCTGTATCGTTGCAGAGGCCACGGTGTTTCCATCCTCGTCTGTTCTGACTTGCAAAGCTGGTTCTCCAATGCCAAAATACTCTCCGAGGTTCATTCCATCCCCTCCAGCATCTCTGTTTTCTCCGATTTTTTCAAAGTGTTCCATTCTCTGGCGGCGACTGCTTCTTCGTGATAGGCACGCGTCCTCGTCCAGCAGTCTCCATCGTACTCGTAGAAAACTTTGTTTCTTTTTTTGTGTAGCCTTGGAAAACCGCCGCAGTTTGGGCATTGTTTCAGTTCAAGCATCGTTTGTCTCCTCCGTGCTCAGAATCGCGCGGTCGCCCAGCAGGGCGCGCTTGACATCATTCATAAAATCCCTCCAGCCTTATTTGATTGGCATCTCTTTGCAGGCTTTTCATCTGTTCCCTATAGGCTAAAAACTGCCTTGTGTACTCGTATGACTGCCCGAAGACAGCCTCCATTGCTCTATACCGCTTGGGTTCAAACTCATGGACAAGATCAATCTCCTGTTCAAAATCTTTTCCAAACGGGCAGCCAGCACAACCTGTACGCTTCATACCCCACAATTCGTAGCAGTCTGACCTGATGATTCCGGCCCATTTCCGATATGCCTCTTTTTCCGCATCTCCCCACCAAAAGACTGGACGGTAGTTGTCGGGGCCACAAAAAATCTCGTCATAACACGATTTATAGGCGCTGCTCCGTGTTCCACCCTCTTTTTTGCGGATACCAGTGATGTTAAGGTCGTAATCTCCAATTAAAAGTTCCTTGTGTGCGGGCACCTTTTTTGAATACTCGCAGCACTTGGCTGAAATCCTAAAATCTGGTGGGTTCTGCCGGATAAACTCCTTCAGACCTTTGACATACGCAATGTTAAACCTAGATTCTCTCCCGTTAGCTGTCTTGAAATCATTGCACCACCACCTGAGCGCTGAGCGGCATCCAGGATATCTGTCGAGCAACACTTCCAGCGGCTTATCCTCCCATTGGAACCCGTGTTTCTGGAGCCGATAAATCATGCTGGACACATACTTGGACCAGAACGGAACCCCATAATCTCGGCAACAACTCGGGATTGCCTTTTGGGGAAAAAGTCGCTTGATCTGGATGCCATAACGCTCTTTGAGGCGCATCAAATGCTCTTTCGTAGCGTCATATTCCAGACCTGTGTCGTTAAACACAAATGTTGTTTTAGCCCGGCCTCCACACCGAATGACCAAGTCCAGAACAATATCGCTGTCATAGCCCCCAGAAACCGAGCACATGACCTTCTCGTGCTGCTTTATAGTGTAGTAGCATTTCTGTGCTGTGTTTTGGATTTCAAAAATCTGCGGCCAGTTAGATAAATCAGGTACACCATAGATATCTAGCTTGATCTCACTGATTTTTTTCTCCTGAATCGGAAAGCAGCAATCCATGCAGGGGTTGGCTGAATACCGCCGGATGGGGACCAGATATTGTTCAAGTTCGCCCATAGGGCCTTACCTCCACCTGTATACTCTCGTTTTCCCAAAATTCGTGAGAAACTTTCCGCACCCATTCCCGGTTGTCGTCCGGCAGTATGTAGCCTTTCATGGCGTCTAAAAACGCCTTGCCCATAGCGGCGTGATTGTCCACGTCCAGGCCGTCGTTCCAGCGAAAAATGACTTCGACAGGGCCTTTGACGAACTGTTTTCGGATATGTGCCTTTTTCATGGACCACAGCGCCAGAGAGTGGAGTTCTTCTGCGTCCCGCTTCCGCTGTGACCAATGTTTCCCGGCATAATACGCATTCAGGCCAAACCGCTTGTTCCAGGCCGCTTTTCCCCTTTTGGTAGGCGGATACGGAATTTCAAAAATCAAATTCCCATCCTCCTTGCCAGCTCTTTCAGGGCTGCCTCGTATTCGTCCGGCGGCAATCCCTGGAGCTTTTTCTTCTCCCGCTCATAAGCGGTCCAGTCAGCGTTCCCAGCCGTAGACTCCATCGCTTTCTCCCTTCTTTGTGTATCGGCGGCACCGGGCATCATAGACCAGCTGGATGTTTGCCGTTGAGCCGTAGGAGCGATTTTTCAGGATGCTCAGCCCGGCGTCATACCCATAGGCCGCGATATCCTTTTCTTCCATCCGTTCCATCGAAAAGGCGTTGTCCGCCCGGTTTGTGATGTCCGCCGACCCGCCGATGTCGTCCGCGGTCAGCAGCTTCTTTTTGTCGTTGTCGCCCTTCCGGGGGTGTGCCACCAGATGGACATGCACTTCGTTTTTCTTGGCGAACTCCACCAGCCGCCCCGTGAACCGGCTCTGCGCCCGGTAGAAGTCCTTATCGCTCTGGTCGCTGAATCGGGCGGTCATCAGGTTGTCCACAAGAAATACACAGCAGCCGAACCGGCGAACGGCATACTCGAACACGGAAATGATGCTGTCCTCGTCACCGGCTCCGGCCACTCGGTTGTCGTACAGGAAAAACTTTCCCTTCCACCAGCCATCGACCCGGTCCGCGATTTCCTTCGGCGTGTAGTAATACAGCTTCCCGGACACCGGGTCCCGCTTCGACTCGATATGCCCGGCTCCGGCGGCCTGCAGCATAGCCCACTGCTTGAAGCGCCAGGCCGACAGCTCCCCGGAGTAGGCGCAGACCGGAAACCCCTGGTCGATGGCATTTAGAAGCAGCTGGGACAGCAGCGTGGATTTCCCGCTGCCGCGTTTTCCGGTCCACACGGACAGCTCCGACGGGGCAAAGCCTCCGATGGACTGGTCCAGTGCTTTTAAACCGGACATGACGGCGACGGATGCTCCGGGGTCTCTCCGCTCCACGTCCGCCAAGTCCAGCAGACCGTCCATAGGCTGTTCCACGGCGCCCAGCAACAGATGATCCACGGCCTTTCTCCCGCCGGAAGCCAGCACGTCCCGGATACGGGAACATCTCCCGAAGGCCCCTTCCTTCGGCAGCAGCACGGCCACAGATGGCGCGTATTCTTTGAGGGCCTCCGCTACGGCTCCCGCCGTCTCCCGGTCAGACAAGGCCAGGAAAACGGAAGGAAACGCCCTCAAGAACGGTTCTGCATCCCGAAAATTCTCAAACCCTGCTCCATAGGCCAAACACACGGCGTTCTGATTGTCCAAGGCGGTAACGTCCTGGGCATCTGCCACAAACCACAGCGTTTTCCGGGTGTCCAGGGCCATATCGTCGTAGAGTAGCCAGGCGGAGACATCAGGTAAACTTGGCATACGGGTCCTCCTCCCCGGCTAAAGGTTCGTCATCCCAGCACCCGCCATCCAGCCACTTTGACGGGCTTGGGAAATACCTTGCGTTCTCCCCGAAATACTGCGGCCACAGCTTTTGCTGTTTCACAGCCTCCAGAATCCGCTTTACCAGCCCTTCATCCGGGTCTACCCGTTTCCAAGCGTCAAAAGCGTCTTTCTTGGCTGATTTTTTGGGATAAACATCCCAAAACTGGTCAAACCCCCAGTAGTTTTTAGCAGCCCCTTCCGTTGCAGAGGGGGTAGGGGGTGTAATATCTTTTTCTTTGTCTTTGTCTTCTTCTTTGTCTTGGCCATTTTTGCCATTAGCAAAATGGCATTTGCTATTTTTGCCATCTTGTTTCTGCCGTTGCCATCGAACCGCAGCGCCTTTTTTCCCAGCCGATGCCCTCGCTTCGACAACGGTGTGATAAGACTCATTGTCTCTGTCTATGTCCAGCCGCATACCGTCCCACAGCAATGCCTCCCGGCCCAGGTCGTCCGGCTCTGCTCCCGTTGCCTTATAGCGCAGGGCAGCTCTCACCAGTCTTCCGAACTCGGTATCATTGAGTTTCTGGCACTTCTCCAGACAGTCCACAAAGAGTTTGAGATATGTTGTGCTCATGAGCATCTCCTATGGAAAATCGTTTCCCTGGCGGAGGGCATTACTGCCCATCCGCCGGTCTTTCGATCACTTCTCCGGTGTCGCCATCAACCTCGTATCCCTCTGCCTCGATCACGGTCTCATCAGGGACAGAATACATATCTTCGGAGATTTCTGTCTTGATGGTTTCGTCAGAAGTCAGTCCCCGCATGAACTCCGTTTTAAGAGGAGCATATTTCAGCGCCTTTTTGAGGACGGTCTTCTTTGCCATCTCTTCAAAGTTTGTCTGCCAGGGACCGTTGCTGTATGCCTTGCTGTACTTCTTGGCGTGGGTGCGAACATCATCGACGCTCATGACCTCAAAGCCATAGCCGCCATCTTTCGTGCGGAAAACAGCGTAGAAATAGACGGGCTCTCCCCGTTCCCCCTTCGCGGGAACATGATGCAGCTTCGGCTCCAACCCAAGCTCATACTCAAACTCGTCGTTTTCATAGACAGTCTGCGCCTGGATGGTGGATACCTCGCCGGAGCGATAGGCCAGGTCAATCAGGCCCTTGTATCCAAGCTGGAACTGGCACTCCAGTACGCCGTGATTTTTGAATGGGATCAGGTATGCCTGCCCCAGCGGGGTGTTGGGCTCCATGCCCAGCTGTGCCGCCGTCATCATGGCGCCAAGGAAGCTCTTGGGCGTGGTCTGCGCCAGTTTGGGGTTCGTAGACAGAGCGGACAGCGTGATCCTGGTGAACCGCTCCGGCGTCAGCACAGAAGGCAGTGCCTTTGCGATCTCCCCCTGCATTTTCTTGATATAGTCCTGCATGGTGACGGGGCCTTTCTTGGCCACCTGGGCGCTCTGCGCGCCCTGGATGAGTCCTTCTTTCATGCTCCCTTGTCCTCCTTAATAGAAAATCTTCTGAATTTACTGATTTTGAAATATTGCGATAAGTCCAAGTCCGGATGATCCTTGGAAAATGCTTTGACATCGAAAGTGCTGCGGCTCTGCGGCGTCCACAAAACGCTGAAATTCCCGCAAGTGGCCTTTTCCGCCTCTCCCATGTCCTGCATGAACGTCTGCTTGATGACCTCGATCCGTCGCTCGATCTCGTGCTTTTCTGATTGCAGCTCTTTATAATCCCGAAACATGGCATCCCGGCCAAACAGCTCAATAGAGCCATTGTCAGAGTCCGCGTAGATCGTTTCTATGGTTTCTGTGGTACTCTCCGCTCCGTCCGGCTCTGGGGGCTCTTGCGTCATTACATGCAGTTCCCAAAAATCCTTTGCGCACCGCTTCAGGGCATCAATCTCTTCTGGGGAGATATAAACGCTGCTCTCGCACCATTCCGGGCAGATGTCGCCCGGGATGGTGGTAAGCTGATAGATATAAAAGGCTTTATTGAGCACCAACGCAGCCAAATACCAGCGGCTCCATCCAGTAACGGCCAGATAAGTCACACACTGGGCGTAATAGCTTTCCGGGAAGTCTCCGCCAGTGTAGGATTTGAGACTGAGGGCAGATGCGGTCTTGCACTCCAGCCCTGACTTTTCCCCTATGATCCTGCGGTCTATGTTTGCGTGCAGATAAGGGGCAGCATCATTGCGAAGCAGGTAGTTCATTCGCTGCACTGCTTTGCCGGACTTTTCTTCAAATCGTTGTGCCACATAGTCCTCCAGGTCTCTCCCCTGGCGCATAGCCTCGTTGTCCGGCTGTTCCGGCAGAAGGCCGGTCTTTTCCGCCCATACGGCATAGGGGGAACGATATTTGTTCAGCCCCAAGACAGCGCCCATGTCGCTGCCGCCCAGGCTGTTCTTTCTCTCCAGAAGCCAGCCCTCGCGGCTCATGCCTGATGCTGGGATTTTATGTATCATCGTCATCCCCCTCCAAAATCTCCGTGAAATACTGTTCTCCGGCGCCGCAGATCGGGCAAACCGCCTCTCGCCTGCTCTCCCTGTTTCCATCCCAGTCAATGATCTCTGAATAGGAAACTAGCGTCGGCTTATCGAACAAAGACCCGCAGATATCACAGCGATGCATGATACTTGATCTTGCGGCCGCAAGAGGGACAGAAACTCCAGCCGTTTTCCTGCGGGCCGTCCGCTTCAAACTGTTCCAGAACCCGGCAGGTTTCACACTGCCAGACATTGTGCTCCTGATCGACTTGGGTATAAAATGTTTCTTCCATCATTTGATCTCCCTTGAATAATTCCATGCCCTTGTCGCATGGTTGATATCAGTAAATTTCCGAGTTCGCCATCCGCAAGCGTCGCAAGCCACCAGGAACATATCCGGGTTGCCCTCGATTGCCAATCTCTGGCCGGAATATAGTCCGCATCTTGGGCAGGGTCCTAGCTCTCCTCTTGGCTTCTTGGCGTGTGCATTCATTCCTCGCACCACCAAATATCCGCCGTTTGGACGCCCAAGGATAAAGCTTCTGAGTGCCCCTTGACAGCGATATCAATGTGGTTTCCTTTGACTGCCGCGCCCGTATCATCCGCCCGCAGATAGACCATCTCACCGTTGTGCTCGATCATGATGGTGCTGCCCAGCGGTATAATGTCCGTGTCCACAGCGCAGCTCACATATGGAGTTACCCGCCGTCCGCTGGTTGTAATGCCTGTCCCGGTCCCGCAGATATGGGGCCGTGCCTCACAGCAGTAAAAGGTAATGATGGCATCTTCCAACTTGTGAGACCGGGCAAGCAAAGCAGCTTCTATAAGCTCATTTTCGGCGGCCTCCATCTCTTCCCCTGTCAGATAACAGCGAGTGGTGGCCGGGGTATCGTCGCCGGGGAGGCTGCCGTCCTCTGTGGTGGGTTCCGGCTCGTGCATGGCGGGCGGCTCTGCCTCCGCGGTCATAATCAGGTAGCTTCCCAGCCACGCCAGCAGAAGCAATAGGAAGAGAAGATATGTAATCAGCTGCAACCGCCTCTGGCTTCGGCGCCGTCGCTCTTCACGGGTCAGCTTCTTCATAGGACATGCCTCACAGCTTCTTCTCGGGTGATATAGAAATGGATGCCAGTGCTGCATTCGTTCCAGCGGTTTTCGTCGAAATCCAAAACGGAGGCCACAGTTCCGGGAATGTAATGGAAGTTCTCATCTCTATCGCTGACAGCGGCCTGATCCAATACGTTCCCCTCTAAATCCTGAATCTCCAAAACGGTTGCCTTTGAGCAGCGGCACTTCCGGCCTGCTGCGGAACTGCGCACGGCATCTTCGGTAATTTCCAGCTTTACAATGCACTCATGACCGCTGGTTTTGACCCTTGCCTTTTTCCAGCCGACAAAAGCGCCGATTTCCGGGCAGGCAATGGGATAAAATAAATTTTTTGCCTTTTCAATGTAGTTGGCCCCGGACAGGTTGGCCCCGGACAGGTTGGCCCCGGACAGGTCGGCCCCGGACAGGTCGGCCCGCTTTCCGCCATATTCGCCTCGTAGCCATTTAAGGTGCTTGTCCAAAATATTTTTCAACTCTTGTTTGTCCATGCGTTATTCCTCCTTGTAGGTCTCCCGGAAGCTGCCTTCGGGGAAATCGAACTCCACGGTGAAATGATGGTGCCGCTCGTTGATGGAGCCCACCCGGCAGGGCTGCGGGCCTGTCCTTGCAGTCACAAAGGCGCTGGTGGGGATGGTGGGTTCCAGGCACAGCTTGTCTCCGACTTTCACCGCTCTCCCTCCAGCCAGGAAAGGAAGCGCATGAACCATCCGGCAACCTTGGCCGTTCCAATGATAATGATTGCCGCCACTATACTCATTTCAATGCTCATGCGCTCACCGTTCTTTCGGCGATCCAGCGATCTAGCAAAGCCTTATAGATATAGCACCATTTGACTTTCTTGCCGTCCTCGGCCATTACGCAGTCCCCGAACGGGAATACTCTCTTTTGGATGCCATCCCGGATAGTCTCCGGAGTAATACGCAGCCCCGCATTGCGAAGGACTTCTGTTGCTTCTGCTGCCGTCAGTGCTTCAATCATAAAAACCTCCTTGATTTCTCCCCTTGGAGGCGATATACTGTATCCAAAGGGATTGTTCGTGGTTGCTCAATCCTTGCCCTCGTCGTGTTCGCTGCACGGCGGGGGATTTTCTTTGCCCAGCCGGATTGCCTCGTCAAAGGTCATGCCGTAGGCCGCCCGGTTTAACTTGTCCATCAGGTGTTTGGTGTTGCGCGCCTGGGACTCCAGGTCTTTGATGGTGCTGTTTTCGTTCATGATTTTTCCTCCTTACCTCTTGACAGGCTCGAAAGAAAATCGTACAATTGTTCTATCAAGCCTAGTCGGTGTGTGCGATTAGGTCTGGTAGCCCTCGTCAGTGGTGCAACACTGGCGGGGGCATCTTTATTGTCCTTTCTCCCTGAATGTGATAGGATGGGGGAGAAAGGGGGTGAGCCTTATGTCTAATGAAACTCTCAAGACGTTTCCTGATAGCTATGCAGAGGCACTTGCGATGCTTTATCTGCAAAATCAAGACCTTAGAGAAAAAACACCGTCAGAAATTCATACTATGTATCAAGAAGCGTACTATGAAATCCTTAAAGACCACCGAATTAAAGCTAAATCTGGATGGTTCAAGGATTTAAAAGAAACTGACTAATGCTAAGCATTGCATTAGAAAGTGCTACCAAGTCGCTATCTGATATGCACTTCTTGGAACGCTCGGAAAGTAGTTGCAGCTGCTTTTCGAGCGTCTCTAATATCTGCTGATTGTCCATCTCTCTCACCTCCCCTCACCCTTCGCCCTGATCCGAAAGAAGCTCGTCTACCGTGACGCCATTCCTGCGTTGAATGATGCTATTAAAGGCGACCTCCATGCGATTTCTGATATCCGGCGGTCTTCGATGTCCGTTCAAAATCATAGAAACGTATGATTTTGTAACGCCCATTTCTTCGGCTAATTCATCATAGGTAACATCCTTATTGTGCATCTTCCCAATCAGATTTCCGGTCCATGTCTCCGGCACCCTTTATCCCTCCATTCTGTTTAATTTGTTGACTGAGGCGGAAAGATCTGGTAAGATGTTATTTAGAGATTCCGGCCCTAAATTTATCCTCTGAGTATGGTTGACGGCTTGCCAGAAAGGAGGTGATTTAATGGCGCGGAACTCTGTTCGGACCAGCCGCAAGGTTGCGTCCGCAGCGTCTAAGGCTTTGCGTAGCTCTCGCACCAGTTCTGCCACTAAGCGGCTGGCTGCCTCGGCGCTGTCTAACCGTCGGTCTAAATGACCTGCGGGCCTCCCCATGTCTTGCTGCATGGGGAGGTTTTTCTTTCCCGCCTCAGTCAAAAAGTAGTTGCAAAAGTTAACATGCCGTGCTATTATGAATTTGCGAGATACATAAATGCGGTTGACACGGGAGGTAACTCCGGGGTCTGGTATTTTGTTAACTTTCTCGACTACAAAAATATTATATCCTCAACTCTCTTAACTGTCAACCGCTTTTGTTAACTTTCTATACTTTCGTTATTGTTCACAATGTTGAGGAGGGCATATTGTGTTTTATGACAAATACATTGCATTGTGCGCCCAAAAGGGGATTACGCCAAGTGCAGCGGCAAAGGAAATAGGTATAAACAAGGCCGCCGTAAGTAATTGGAAATACAGAAAAAATGGGCCTTCCGATGTAACAATGCAGAAAATCGCTGACTACTTCGGCGTACCTGTATCAGAATTAACGGAGAAAACAAAAAAAGTGCCCGCCCCCATAGTAGGAGACGAGCTAGACGAAGTATTGGAGCGGCTACGCACAAGGCCAGAATGCCGAATGCTGTTCAAACTGGCGGACGGAGCCACGCCGGATGATGTGAAAAAAGCAGCCGCCATTATTGAAGCTCTGCGGAAAGTCGAGGATAAATAGTGTGTGGACGCCTAATTATTTTGTGCGGTATATTGAATTTCCGTCAAAAGTTGAGGGCGTAACAATTCCAAATGATGATGGAACATTCGATATTTATATCAATTCCGTTTTCTGTAAAGCCAAACAACAAGCAATTTTAGACCATGAGCTTTGCCACATTCGGGAAAATCACTTTTATAATGATATTCTCCCGATCAGACAAATAGAAGAGGAGGCGGATGGAATTAAGGAGAAAAATGCTGTTCTCCCAAACGTTTTTGCTCATTCGCCAAGCGTGATTCCGATCTTTTATAGTCTTGACGTTTTCAGAAACTATATGTTTGCAATGAGAGAGCAAGTACAAAAAGAAAAACGAATTAACGAACAATGAGGCGAGATTATGGGACTGTTTGATTTTTTGTCTATTGCTAAAGTGCAGCACAATGCAGATAATCATTCTAAAACGAAATATAGTCCAGAAGTATATAACCAAGACCCTAATAAAAGTATTATAGGAGAAAATGGAAAATACGATATGTCCAGGCTTTCTGGACACGAAGATTTTATTCTAAAATCTGCTATTAATATTACAAACAAAAAATATCCTTCAAAATATAGACTTTTGGGACTTTTTAATGAAGCGTATGTAATTACGTATAAGCCAAGATATATTTTAATGCGCATTGTTGAGATTTTGGGGAAGAGTTCGCAGGAACCGATTGACAAATTAGCTTGTGCATTAGCTATGGGAGACCAAGGAGCAGGCAGGAGAGAATGTGCAATCAGCTTATTTGAAAATTCATATTATCAAATCCCAAAATTAGAGCTTTTACAATTTGATACTATTTTCCCCCTCTTTCTGTTAACAAAGTTTTCTGAACTATATGAAAAAGAACATGAATACATAAAATCGGCAGCTTTATTAAAAGAGTTATTGAAATACGGAATCGGGAACAAAGAATATTTTATTGCTAAAATTGATGAATTAAACAAAAAGCAAAGGAACTGGAAACCTGTTAGAAAAAGAAAAGCAAGCGCCGAGCAAGTTCAATTTGACCAAAGTGTAGAAACTGTTGCATTGGAGTATAAAGATTTACTTAAGTATTATTAAGGGGAAGTGTTTCTATGATATGTCCTAAATGTGGTGGGCAAATGCAAGTACAGGCGGTAAATGAAACGCAACGACGTGGATGCCTGACAGTTATCATTTATCTAATTTTGCTCTGCATCCCGATTTTGGGATGGATTGTACTTGCAATGTTATTGCGCGGAAGGAAAAACAAAACCGTTACTTATGCTGTTTGCCAAGTATGCGGCTATCGATCCACTCCAGAAGAGGTCCAAAAAGAATTTATGAGGTCTCAAAAGAAATATGAAAAAGAACAAGATAAAATGAGATAAAAGTATCATCAGTTTCTTGTCTATATCCCGTATAAAGGAATTCCTCCGTAGACAACAAAGAACCCTTTTGATAAGGAGACCAAAATGTTAGATGAAAAAGATTTACAGGCTATTGCACAGTTGATGGACCAAAAGATGGTCCAGCAGAAGAAAGAAATCATCAGTGAAACTATGGTGCTTATGGAGTCCTATTTTGACCCAAAATTCCAAGCCCTCAGTGAGCAGATCAATCCTGTCCCTAAAGAAGCCATAGACATCTTGGAGGACCGCGTGGACGATCTGGAAAAAGCGGTGGAGTTACATACTCAGCAGATCAATGAGTTGAAGAAAGCCCAATAAAAAAACCGCCGTCAGGTCTCCCCTGGCGGCGTGTTCATAAGGAGGTGTCCTTTTGAACTGCATACGCTGCAAAGCCGAGCTGCCTGATGGGGCGGCATACTGTCCTGCCTGCGGCAAGAAACAGACTGGCACTCCCCCACGGAAAGCCTTGAAACGGGCGAATGGCACCGGAACAGTCTATAAGCTTTCCGGGCGGCGTCGACGGCCTTGGGTAGCCGCAAAAAACAAAGTAATCATCGGGTACTATGAGCGTAAAACAGACGCCATAGAAGCTCTGGAAAAGCTGTCCGGCCGGGGCTTGTCGGAGCAGTACAACATGACATTCGCCGAGGTATTTGAGGCGTGGAAAGCGGAGCATTATCAAGAGATCGGCGAAAAGGGCATTGAGGGATACAATCGGGCCTTTGCTGTGTTTGCTCCGCTCCACGAGAAGAAGTTCAGGGACCTCCGCACAGCAGATTTCCAGTCGGCCCTAGACCCACACATGAAAAAGTCGCACTCCACCGTATCAAAATACAAGCAGCTGATTACGCAGATGTCCCAATGGGCTATCCGGGAGGAAATCTGCACTACCAACTTTGCCAAATTTGTCCGGCTCCCGGAAAACGTCAAAAAGGAAAAAGACATCTTTACAGACCAAGAAATCGCAAAACTGGAAGCTGATAACAGCGAAACGGCAAAAATCGTTCTTATGCTGATTTATACAGGTATGCGTATTGGGGAGTTGTTCTCACTGCCTCTTGCGGACTACCACGGTGCCTATGTTATAGGCGGAGAAAAAACAGAGGCCGGACGCAATCGCATCATTCCTATCCGTCTAGAAGGGCGCGGCTATTTTGCCTATTTCGCCCAACAGGCAACCGGGCCACTACTCCTGTCTGGATATACCGGCCAGCGCCGCCCGGAAAACTACCGCAAACGGGATTACTACCCTCTGTTGAAGAAACTGGGCATTCCGCAGAAAAACCCGCATTGCACCCGGCACACCTATGCCAGCTGGGCAAGAAAACAGGGAATGGCTCCGGAGACCTTGCAAAAAATCCTGGGCCATGCGGATTACAGTACCACAGCAAATATCTATGTGCATACAGACGCAGATGAATTGATACAGGCAGTCGAAAATTGTTAGAAATTTGTTAGTAACCGAAAAAAGTTTTTAAAAATTTTCCTCGATTTAAGTTTCGATTTTCCTTGAAATTACTCGGTTTAACCATTCTACAATGTTTTGAGAAAGTATAATACTATATTTCACACGCAGGAGGTCACTGGTTCGAGTCCAGTAGTCTCCACCAAAAAGTTCCTGATTTCGCAAGAAATCAGGAACTTTTCTTTTTATTTGTATGAAATTTGTATATTGGTCATCGTATTGGTCAGGCCTGACCAATACGATGACCAATACGGAGATAACATGAGATTATATCGAATATCTTATATACTACAAAAAATAAAAGGCGGCAGAAAGTCTTCTGATCAACTTGTCAGGAGACTTTCCGCCGCTTTTCTATATTTATATATTATTGTTTTAGATACAAATACGCATTTAATTATTCTTGCACTTCAAATTTCGTAACCTCGCTAAAAAACCAGTATTTTCCACTTTTATCAAGAGTTCCAGTAACAATAACCTCTTTATCATCTCGATATGCATTACATGCTGCAGTATGATTTTCTGGTGATAGTATCAAATCTATCCCCCGAAATTTTCCTTCATATTTCGTCAGCAATCGAACTTTATTTTCAGACTCATCTTCTCCTATGTTTCCATTTTTGGAAAGCATCTTAATTGTTCCTGAAAGCGATACATCTTCTAAAAGAGTACTGTCCTTATATCTGTTAGAAATTTCATCTACTAATGCAAAATGAATATCATCAAAAGTGTTTATTTTAGGGGGCATAACCGCCCGAGTAATTGCTTCAGCATAATGGATGGATGTTTCAAGCTTTATCTCTTTGCCCCCAATAGGCTTAAGTTTAGCGATTGCATCACACATATTTGCCGTTAATCCAGTTTGATAGGCGTACTCAACCAGTTCGGAAATTTGAACTTGGCGATTGACAACATCGTCCACCTGTTGCATTGCTGTCTGAATACGCCGTACTATCTTATGTTCATCTGGCTCATCCGGGGGAGGTGCAACTTCTTCCAAATACATCTGTTCATAATCTTCGTCAGCCACTTGTACTCCCACACTAAACACAAAGCTACCAATCTCTGTTTGTTCAAACTGGAATTTTTCTAAATTGTTCTTTGCTGCATTATACGTTCTTGCACAAACTGGTTGAGCTTTCTCTTCAGCGCAGGCGGCATAGAGCACCAAATCTTTTAGCCCTTCAATACAACGAGCTGCATAATCGAGAGGAATTTTCCCATTTTTGCTTGCATCAGTTATAATTCGGAATTGAATTCTGTCTGTAAAAGCACTCTTCAATGAGTCAATTATTGCTTCCTCAGGCCGTCCAGAATAAGAACTCAGCATTTGGACCAAATCATAAACTCTATCAAAAAAATCACTCAATGTTTCACTGGCCGGAACTGCAATTCTAAAATCAACGTCTTCTTTGTTTTCGAAAACTAAAAGACGCCCTCCGAACTGGGCAACTCTATTCCATCCGGTCAATAGCAAATATTTCTCAATGGACGCGGAGGTAATGCCATTGAGCAGTTTCTTCTTTGAAAAACTCATGGACGGTTCCCTCCTTTCAAATTGTCCATCATTTTGATTAAATTACTAGGGTCAAATACCTGCTCTATAGGAATACGTATTCTCTTACTCTCGGAATTTTGCGTAGGAGCTAAGCCTGCCAAAGAACACCACCACGCACAATGACGGATAGATAGATGCTCTCGATCAACATTAAGCCATAATTGTTCGTCATGAGGGAGAACAAATAAAACTAAAATATTCGGAAGCATTGTTGTCTCATAGACTAAATCATTGTAGTTTTTGCTTTCTAAATCATATACAACAAATCCATCTTCAAAAACCACATCGACAGAACTCTTGAGTTGAAAATTAATTCCAAAGCCAGTTTCGAAGTATCTTCCACCGCGATCAGCAACATCTTTTATCAGCCCATCAACACCGTAATCATGCTCCGAAACCGCAATATTAAATCCCGCTTTTGCTACAACAGCTCTAACATACGCTTGCCCAAGAGACTCTTTCTGATGTTGAACGGTAATTGACATGGCCCCACCCCGCATTCATACAACTTATCGTAATCTTATCCGGATTTTATGCGAAATGCAACCACTTGCTAACATAAATATTATTCTCAATCTTCTCTGCTATGAAATATGATTGGAAACAACAGATAATTTTTGCAAAAAACATTTGAATCTCTATTATTTTATTATATCGCCTTCCCTATCACATCTCCCATCGTATCCGCCGCTTCCCGCATCATGTCCGGCGTGGCGTGGGTGTAGGTGCTGAGAGTGAAGCCCGCGCTGTAATGTCCCAGGGTGTTGGACAGAGTCTTCACATCTACTCCGTTCTTCAGAGACAGCGTTGCGAAGGTGTGCCGGAGATCATGGAACCGGATGTGCTCCGCACCGATAGACTTGAGGATCTTCTCGTGGGTATGCCGGAAAGAATCCGGATCGAACATCCCGCCTGTCTTGGGTGATGGGAACATGTAAGGATTTCCCGGGTGCTTCTTGTGCTCCTCCACCAGCAACTCCACCGCCTGCTGTGAGATCGGCAGAACGCGGATGGAATTGTGGGTCTTGGGCTGGCTCACCACCAGTTCTCCCTTGGTGCGGGTCACCTGCTTCGTGATGGAGATGGTTCGGTTCTCCACGTCCAGGTCCGTCCAGAGTAGGGCCAGCAGCTCTCCCCGTCTCAGTCCCGTGGTCAGCTCCAGATAGAAAGGAGCCAGCAGCCCACGCTTGTCCGCTTCCATCAGATAGGGGCGGCTCTTCTCTTCCGGCAGGACCTTCATCTCCCGCTTCTCCATCTTTGGCAGTTTGCAGCCTCTCGCGGGGTTCACCAGGATCAGCCGCTCCGCTACCGCCTGCTCCAGGCAGTTGTTCAGCAAGGTGTGGATGCCGTGGACCACCCGGACGCTCAGGCCCTTGTTTTTCAGCTGGATGTGCTGGTACCGCTGCACCCGCCCGTTCTTCTGGAGATTGTTGTAGAACTTCTGGATCTGGATCGTGGTGAGCTTGTCCAGCTTGATGTCTCCCAGTTCGGGGATGATGTGGTTATTGATGTAGTTCAGATAATAGTCCTTGGTGTTCTCCCGAAGCCGGGGCTCGGCGTAGACCTCGTACCACATCAGCACCCAACTCTTTACCGTATGGGTGCCACTGCGGTTCATGTCCAGCCTCTGACTGTCCGCAATGGCCTTTTTCAGTTTCTCCTTAACCTCCGCCTGGGTCTTCCCCAATACATTCTTGATTTTCTGCTTCCCGGTCGCCGGGTCATAGGAGGCCGTGTAGAATCCCTCCCATCTACTATCCTTCCGTTTGCGGATACTGCCCTCGCCGTTGGCGCGTTTCTTCCCCATTCATCATCTCTCCTTTCTCGCCAGCTCACACGCCCGCTGTTCGTCCTCGTTTTCAAAGTTGTACGGTGGCTGATCCGCAAGCAGCTCCTGCTGGATACCCTGGGCCAGACGGTAACCGGAAATGAAGCTGTTGAGACATGCTTCCTCCCGCAGAGCATCTTCCAGATCTGCCATCTTCAGGAGCAGTTTCCGCTCTGGCTCATCCAGTAGGCGGGAGATCTGCCTGTAGGTCCGTTTGATTTTCCTGTCCAGATACTCCGCCCTCCGGGATGTCGTCTCGAACCTGTAGAAAAGGGCTTTCATATAATCACGCATCATGAATCGCCTCCTATCAGCGACACACAATACCATGTGCTGACCTCAATAGCCATCCCAACCCGGCAGAGTTATCAATTTGTTAGCAAATTCAAAGCGGCACCCGAAAAACCGGGTGCCGCCGTTTTTTACCGGGTCTCCTGCTTCCCTATATTTCGCTTGATCCATTCCCAGAGTTCATCTTTGGGAATCACGATGCGGGTACCAATCCTCAGTGCAGGAAAGCCCTCGGACCGGGCCAATTCATAAGCTCCGGCACGGGAGATTCCCAGCGCCGCTGCCATCTCCGGAACCGAGAGCATCAACGGCAGATCTTCGTAAGATTTGAATGTTTCTTTTTTCACTGGATATCCTTTCTCCTCTCCAGCCGTGGGAGAGGTTTTTATTTGTTATACTTCGTCTTGTTGATTTATTTCCCCACCATCTGGTGAAGGGAACCATCCGCAGGATTTGCAGCGTGGCCAACAGGTGTTTGCGTCTTACCACCCCTTCATAGTCATGCCGCCCCAGGTCCAGGTTTGTATCTGCTCTTCTTCGTGATCGTCGGGCTGATGGCCCAAAGCGATGCGCAGTTCCTGGAGCTCCTGCATCCGCTTGCGGTCAATGTGCAGCCTGGGCTGGGCGGATGCAGTGGGTGCGTTGTCCCGGAAGATGTTGCTCATGTGGTAGAGCAGGCAACTTACCGTCATCAGGAGCTGCGGCTGGTGCCATTGATCTTGGCGTTCCAGAATGTACTGGGCGTTTGGATGACCATACGCATTCGCCATCCGGAAGCAGTTCCAGGCTGCTTCTTCATCTTTGGGGACACCGTTGCCTGTGAGGTACAGCTTCCCCAGCAGGTAGTTGGCCCAAGGGTGATTCTGATCGGCTGCATAGCGGAGATACTCTGCCGCTTTGACTGCATCCTTTTGTACTGCCTTGCCTGTCAGGTATTCCTTTCCCAGGCGATAGGCAGCATCGGTGTTCCCGTTTCGGGCAGCTTGCTCCAACCATCGGAGGCCATCATCAACGTCATGCACCTCCGGATCGTCAGAGAGATATAGCTTGCCAAGTGCGTACTGGGCTGCCGGCAGATTTCGCTTTGCCGCCAGTTCCAGCCAGTGGGCGGCTTGTTCCGCGTCCGGCAGCAGCAAGCCGCCATCCCGGTACAGCAGCCCCAGGAAGTACTGGGCGTGGACATCACCGTACTCCGCCAGCCGCTCCAGATCTTCCACTGCCTCATCCCGCTGATCCAGCGGCAGCTTATTGTCTTCGATCCTGGCCCGCAGCCGCAGGCACTCGTAGGAGACCTCCCAGTTGTCCACCCACTCCCCTCTCTCCTCCATCTTTTCATCCTCGAAGGTGATCTTGCCCAGGCGGATATTCTCTGCCTCTCGGATGACCGCGTTCCGGATGGCCCGGAACTCTTTCTGCTTTGACAGCGGCGGACGCTGCTGTTTCTTCCCCGAGTAGAACTCATTCACCTGACACTGAAGCTCCCACCACTTTTGGTAGCACTGATCCACGACAGGAATGCACTCCAGCTGGTCCACGATCTCATCCACTTGTCGCTTCATGGGCCTTGGGAGATAGCCGTAGGACTTTTTGCCTTTAACCTCACCCAGCTGCTGGGACAGCTTCCAGATCATCCGCTCGGCCTGGGTGTGCTCACAGATTGTATCCCGCATCTGCTGGGACAGTTCCAGCATGACTTTCCGAGTTTCACGAACCAGTTCATCCCGGGAGACGGACTTCTGTTCGTAGACATGGAGCAGTTCCTGTTGGAAGATGTCGTTGGTGAGTTGAGACTTCATCTGGCGAATGCCATCTCGATCCAGATGCGCTTGTCCCGGTTTCACCGACCACGCCATCACGTGGGCATGTGGATGGTGTCCTTCATTGTGGAACGCTGCGTACCACCGGAAGTCTTGCGGCGGGATGTGCATAGCTGCCGCGATGTCGTTGCGGTGGGCACGGAGCAAAGCCCGCCATGCCTGCGCGTTGTTGTAACCGAGACGCTCCGCGTCTTCTCGATGCAGGGAGATGATGTGTGTCCAGACATTGCCGGTGTAGTGCTCCAGTTCGGACAGAGATTCGTCCAAGTCTACACGATCCGCGTCACTGAACAGGCCATGGTCACCCAGCCGCTCGGCGCGAGGACGTGTTGCGATGTACTTCATGTAGCCATCCGTCTGCTGCACCTGTTTCCAGTGTTCCTCCAGTGCCAGCGTGATGAGCGACGAGGCGTTGGCCTTTGTAGGCTTCTGCACGTAGTCCTCGTACTCCAGCAGCTCTTTCACATCCGGGAAGTCTTTCGTCAGTTTTGTGATGAGCTGCTCTTGCTTGCAGGTAGGCGGACGGTCATCCGGGATGATCTCCACCCGCTCCCGCGTCGCAATGTACCGGAGATACCCACCGGCGTTTTGTTTTCCGCACTGGATATACGGACTTTTGACGATTAGTCTTGCCATCCATCATCACCGTCCCGCTGTTCCTGTGCACGCTTGACAATCTGCTCCAGACGCAGTCGTCCGTTGAACTTCTTCACGCTGGCCACACTCTCCGCACGCTTTTTCCGCAGGTATGCTTCATCCAGTTTGACGCAGTCCGCGAGAACACTCATGCCCATGTCTAGTTCTACTGACTGCTTGTAGAGTAACGACGCCATGCGATCTTCAAACTGATTCAGCCGTCCGTCCAGATAAGACTGCACTGAGGACGGAAGAAACAGTCCGGCATTATTGGCACTGAGATAGTCCAGATAGAAGTTGATGGCGTTCTCGATAAATCCGGTGAGACTGCGGCTGCCGTCATCCGTATAACGCCGCTCCAGCCGCGCCTTCATCTCCGGTGTCAGGTAGAGGGCAAATTTTTCTTTTTGGCTCATAAAGGCCTCCTTTCTTCGGGTTGACCCCTGGTTTTTCTTGTGGGCGTAAGCGCTGCGGGATAACGACTGCAGAATTTCTTTTCTCTGCTGTTTTTGACCCCATTTCTGCTAACTCCGGAGCCCTTTGAAACTGCCCGCACTGCGGGCAGATGTGCCGGGTGAAAGCTGGGACAGTGACCCCAGGTCTTTATCCAGCTTTTTCTTTCGTCCTCCGCAGAGCCTCAAAACCGGCCCAAAACCGCCCGAAATTCCCGGGAGGGGCTGGGACCCTGCCAGGTCCCAATTCGCTCCGCACAGGGCCTCACAGGGCCTCACAGGGGCTCACAGGGGCTCACAGCGGGTCCTTCGCCTGCTGCTCCGCCAGCATCTTCTGCACCCGCTGCCACTCTGTCTGGGCCTCCAGTGCGCTCCGCTGCCGGGCGTAGTAGTCCTGCAGCACCTCCTGGATGGACGGCAGCGTGTACTTGAGATTTCCGTTTCGGCGCCGTCCGCTTTTCAGCCGCACGTCTGTGGGCTCGGTGACGATCAGGCCGCGCTCTTCCAGGGCCAGTACGTACTTTCGCACCGTGTTTTCACTCATGCCCACCGCGCTGCCGATGGTCCGGTAGCTGGGCCAGCACTGGTGTGTCCTGCGATCCTCGCAGCGGCGCAGGTAACTGTATACCGCCAGCTCCCCAGCGCTGAGTCCCAGCTGGAACACTTCGTTGGGCATCGTGAAGTAGTTGTTCTGTGTTCTCATCCGCCACCTCCTGTGTGTGACTCCACCCACCGGATGAACGCGTCTTTTGGCACCACCATACGGTTGCCTACCCGCAGCACCGGGAAGCCGTCCTCATGCAGGAGTTCGTATCCGGATGACGGAGACACGCCCAGCACCTTCGCCACCATCTCCGCGTTGAGGAACAGCGGCAGGTCGTCATAGCTTTTGTACTCCGACAGCTTCATGCTTGTGCACCTCCTTTACTCGTTTTGTGTTCTGCCTGAACGAAGGAGCTGCAGGAACTCATCCACAGAGTGGACCATCCCCGCTTCCTTCATGTTCTGGTAGCGCACCATGTCGCAAATCATGTGGAAGTTTACCTCCGCGTCTTCCAGCAGCTTGTCCATGGCAAGGACCTGCTGGCCCACTGTGAGGGTTGTTTTTTTGCCGGGGTCTTTCAGATACGCCCGCACGGCATCTTCCTCCGGCATCTTCTCTCCCAGCACAGCTCTCATCTCATGGATCACACAGTCCAGCGTTTCTTTCTCACATTGCATCTTCAGAAGCATTTTCAAAAACCTGCGGTTGAATTTGGTTCCATCCATAATCCTGTACCTCTTCCTTCAATTGTCATTCATGGCTGCGGCCTTCAGCCATATCTCCGATGTGTGGAAGCGTCGTTTGGGGCACGATGGTTTTCTCAGATCCATCAGAGACATGAGCGCAGGAGAAAAAATCCCCTCATAAGGGGTAGGGATAAAATCACGGTTTTTTACAACCTATTTTTGCGAGATTTTCAATTTGTTTACAATGTGTGTCTCACGTCAACTCGCTGCGTTCTCACAACGCGGAAACCATTGCCCCTCACTTACTAGGACACTCAAAGGGCATTTGTAAACCGGAAAACAAAAAAAGTTGAAGGGCTCTGTCAGATGACAGAGCCCTTCAGCTTTTGGTGGAGCTTTCTCAGCCGCTTTGATACCGCCATTTTGGACACGCCGTAGAACTTTCCGATCTCCTCCATGGTCAGACCCCTGTCATAGCGGAAATCGATGAACTCGCGGCTCTGGTGATCCAGAACCTCCATGGCTTTTTGCAGACTTTCAAGGCGGAGGGTCCAGAGTACAGGATCCTCCACGGGACGCCTGACGCATTCCGAGCCGGGCAGCACCGTTTCAAACTCACTTTTACTCAGATGCCTTTCGTCCTGCTTTTCCTGCGCCTGTTCCCGTTTCCGATCCTGCTCCAGGAAGTCTGCGACCTCCTTTGGCACTGATACTTGCTGCCCACTATAAGCAATCACGACAAAGTCGTTCATTTGTGTCCTTTCCGCTTTCGACGGAAAGTCACACACCCGCGCTGCCGGCACAGCGCCAAAAACTGAAGACCTTCATGGAAGTTTCCTTCGTACAGGGATGGTGATGGTGCCCTACGAGGCCCATGAACGTCTGAGGTCCCACCGGGGTGTGGACCTCACCGGAAAGCTACGAGTTTAGGCTTGCGCCTGGTTTGATTATATCATGCTGGAATTTTTTGTCGGTCGAACCGTGTCGAATGGGAGAGGTTTTTGTGATCTTCAGAAAGAGAAAAGCCCGGAGCTGGTGATGCAGACCAGCTCCGGGCTTTTATATTGTTTACTGCGGCGTAGATTTTTCATATCTAGATAAAATCATTTCATTGGATACCCAGTGAAAAATAGTTCATTGATGTATTGCTTTTTACCTATGATCTCTTTGCTATGGAAGTGGCTTCAACCCAAGTTCTTTTAAAAACTCATTATGCCTAGCTTTTGCTTGGCTAATATCACTCTCAATTTTTTCAAGCTCCTGCCGTACTTCTTCAATGTCAACAAGTTCTTCTTCAGGCGCAGTGCTGACGTAGCGAGAAATATTTAGATTATATCCATTTTTCTCGATTTCCTCCATAGAAACTCGGCGGGAATACTTTTTGTCATCCTCTTTTCGATATTGATAAGTATCAATAATCTTATCAATGTGCTTTGGCAAAAGTGTATTTTGGCGTTTCCCTTTTTCGAAGTACTCACTCGCATTGATAATCAACACATCATCGTATTTCTTACACTTTTTGAGGACCAAAATACATACCGGGATGCCTGTGGAGAAAAACAGGTTAGCTGGCAAACCAATGATTGCATCAATATTTCCATCTTTCAGAAGCTTTGTCCTAATTTTCTCCTCAGCACCTCCACGAAATAGCACACCATGTGGCAAAATAATTGCCATTGTTCCATCATCACTCAAAAAGTGGAACCCGTGTAGCAGGAACGCAAAATCTGCTGCTGATTTTGGCGCAAGCCCATAGTTCTTAAATCGAAAGTCTTCGGCCATTTCTTCTTTTGGCTGCCATCTATAACTAAAGGGAGGATTGGCCACAACCGCTTCAAACTGCATTTTTTTTGATGGATTCATCTCGTTTAAGATGTCCCAATCATTTAACAACGAATCGCCATGATGAATCTGAAATTCGGAATCCTTAACACCATGAAGCAACATGTTCATACGGGCAAGATTGTAGGTAGTAATGTTTTTCTCCTGTCCATAAATCTGACCAATTCCATTTGGCCCAAACTGTTTTCGTACATTGATAAGAAGAGAACCGGAACCACAGGCAAAATCAAGCACATTTCTGAGCTTCTTCTTTTTGCCTGTGCTTGGATCTTGGCTGTCAAGAGAAACAATACGAGAAAGAACCGTAGAAACCTGCTGTGGCGTGTAAAACTCACCCGCCTTTTTTCCCGAGCCAGCCGCAAACTGTCCAATCAAATATTCGTAGGCATCCCCTAGAAGATCCGTTTCATTTGGAAATTGCGAAAGGCTCTCCGCAATTTCCGTTATGATCGAACACAGTAAAGAGTTTCGTTCACTATAATTCTTTCCTAGCTTATCCGAGTCAAGATTAACTTCTGAAAATAGCCCGCGAAATCTGCTTTCAAATGATTCGTTTTCAATATACTTAAAGCCACTTTGCAGCGTTTTTAGCAGTTGGCCATTTTGCGTTCTTGCTAGTTCATACACGTTACTCCACAAATAGGCCGGTTTTATCACATAATGAATCTTGCGGCGCATTTGTTTTTCAAGCAGTTCAACCTGATCCAAATTTCGAATATACCAAGCTGCAAGAGGAATTATGTTTTGGCTGTATAACATTTTGCTGTTATCATCCACAAACGCTTTTCTTGCCTTTTCTATTTTTTCTCGATCAATTTCATCTTTGTATAGTCCCAATTTTTGTGCAGGTAGTGTCTCACTATATTTAACAATGATTTCTTTAAGCTGACCAATATAAGCTTCGATTTGTTCACTATGAGCCTTGATCTCAAGTTCACTCTTCTGGTAATCACTTCCCAGTTCCTTTTTTATTGCCTCTTCATAGTTATCAGATAGATATCTTAAAAACAGAAAAGACAACATATAATCCCGAAAATCGTCTGGGTTCATTGCACCGCGCAGCTTATCAGCTATTGCCCAGAGGGTTGAGCCTAACTGTTTTTGCTGTATATCATTCATAGCTTGTACCTCTATTATTAATCATTAAACAAATCATCATTAAACTTATAATTTTCCAAAAATCTTTTTAATATATTTCTAAAAATCTCTTTGTTATCCTCAACCATTTCGACAGGGTTAAATATTGAATGATTGCCATGACTAAGTAGATTTGTCATTCGCGCAAAAATAACATCATCTAAATCATCATCTTCCTGTTTTATGCAAGCCGAAAAATTGTCAAACCCATGAAATGCCGCCGTTTTCTCAAGAATATTTCTCAGAATATTGAAATGATAAGTATAAATTTCTCCACTATCTGCAACTCTTTTTAGTTCTTTCAATAACGCAACATGATGAAAAAAAGGAGTATCTCCAGTATTTTTTACTATATATTTATTTGTCTTCTTATCAAAGCTCAAAAAACGGCTTGCCGTACTTTCTTTTTTTAGCTCATTATACATCACGTTAAAAAATAATGTATGATGAGTAGAAATAGCAGTTTTAATCTTACAATCTTTAAGTAATTCTGAAAGTTGACATGCAACTGCTACAACATTATTGTCATCAAGCGATGAAATTGGATCATCTATATAAATATATTTAACCCAATCGTAAGCCAACGCCTCGTCCTTTACAAGTTGAACAATAGCAAGAAAGAAACACCAAATAAATATATTTTCTTCACCACGTGAAATTTTTATTCCAGTTACCGTTTCGGTGCCAGTTCTACTCTGTACTTCTCGAGAAAAGCTGATATATCCATCATCATAATGAATTGTGAAATTAAAATCCGCATGAATTTGTAAAAATTCTCGTATCCGAGATTCCATCTCAAGATCCTTCAGGCCATCGAAAAAGCGAGAACTTGTATTAAAAAGTAACCGTCGATCTATATCTCCTTCTAAATCATTATTCCAAGTAAAAAGGTCTTCGGTAAAAGCATTATAATAAAGTGTATCTCGTGTTTTTTCTTCACTACCACGAATCCTTTTCTTTCCTAAATTTTTAAATTCAACCGAGAGTCTTGTTTTTCCGGTTCCATTATAGGCAAAAAGAAGATAGTAATTCTTAGTTTCAGGAGTATCATTTGTGCCTAGAGTATCACGAATATTTCGTGCTAAACCTTTCAAATTTGCGAACCTTTTTGTGCTCATACGTTTGCCTCCTCACAAGAAGGAAACAATCCCTGCATTAACCCTTTTTTATGTGCTTTTAACTGTTCTACTTTATTTGATTGCTCGGAGATCATGGCATCTATCTCTGACAGACAGTCTGCAACTTTTTTTTGTTCTTCTGGTTTGGGAAAATATAGATTCACGGATTTGATAATTTGCCCCGAAAGATTTCCTTGACCACCTTGAATATACCTTGATACAATCCAGTTTTTGATATGGTTAAAGTAGTGGTAAACAAAAGCATTGTTTGTTTCATGCCTTAAACACAGAATTGCTTGATTTATCGCACCATCAATCTTGGACAAAGCAACTTCTCCACTGTTTGCTCCATATAAGGCTATTAGTATATCACCTTTTTTTACCATTCTTGCAGAAGAATTGTTGAGCCCTGCCTCAGTAATAAAAAGTTCTGTAGAGGATTTATTTATCTCTGCCGATCTTATAAAAGGAATCGTACCTCCATAGAACTCCTTCTTTGAGGTATCTGGCGTTCCTCCGCTGAACATTTTACAAGCCTTCCCTATAGCTTTGGATTTCCATTCTCCACAGCCTTGAAACTCAGGAAATCTCCATTCAGGCAAAGTTTTCCCCTCCGCAGGGAACAACTTTTGCATTAAGCCTTTTTTATGCTTTTTCAATACTTCCAATTTTCTGTTTTCTGCGTCAATCAACTCATCAACGGAAGATAAACAATCAGCAATTTTTTCTTGTTCTTTATGAACTGGTAAAGCAATAGGCATACTCCATAAATGTTTGGTATCGACACTTAACGCTCCATGAGCTCGTGCCCCTACCTCAATATATTTTCTCAGCCAATGGCCATGATAATTATTCTCAAAAAGGTAGTTAAAATATGGAGGGAATGCTTTTACATCAATAATCCTGAAACATGTAAAAATGCTATTAGGGACAGCTGCCTCGTCATCCTTTTCTAACATGGCTACGTAACCTTCAGGAAATTGTTTGGTTGCGCTCTTGTTATAAGCAAAATCATATTTTTTTATAACTACATAATTTTTATATGAATCCCCCGCGATTTCCCTTCCAAACTTTTCTTTCTGTGGAATTAAGCCAATACCAGAAGTAACACTCATAAGGATATATTTATCTTCTCCGGCCTTTTCTTTTATGACAGAGGATATTTTCCCTAATGTTGTAACATCTAGCCCAGTTTTCATAAACTCAGGAAATCTAAACCTCGGAACTATTTTTTCCTGTTTATTCATACGCATTTAACCCCACAATCTCTCGACCATTTGCCAGCTTCTTTAACAGTGGAATCAGATCATCCATCAAATCCAATTCCTTTTGCGTTCTTTCTCTCCAACTCAAGTCTAACGGCGCCAGCAAATCACTGAGCCTTTCGCCATCAAAGATCATGCGGTCGATAATTTCCTGAATAAATGTCTGTAAATTTTCAAGATTAAGTCCGTTCTTTTCTGCAATCACTTTGATTTCCTGGCTATTTTTCTGATCTCTAAATCTCTGATATCCCAATTTAATTTCATTTTCATTCAGAGCTACGCCAATTTGTAGCGAGTCAATATATTCAATAATGTCCTCTCTCTCGTCAAGTAAATTGGAGGTTGCAGAAAGCATACTGATTAGCTGTTCTCTGCTTACTTTTTGCTTTTGGGGCTCTGATTGAGTATACTTTGCAATCAACGCCATAATATAGTCATAATCAATGATGGCAGACGAAAACAGAACAAACTCAAAATCGAGCTGTTCTATCTCAGAATCCTTATTTTCAAGATCCTTTCCCTGTTCTGCTTTTAACTTTTGTGCAACATCAAGGTAAACGCCACGGAATGCACGTAAAGTATCCTCAGGCAATAGTTCCTCGATTTTAGCTGCATCTTTGTCCTCAATTTCCGTATACTGATCCAACTGTGTTTTTAAGCGCTGTATCTCTTTGAATCTATTAACGAATTCGCATCTTGCGGAGTCTCCTTTTAGATTGCTTACCTCCTCCGGCTTACATTCCAATCCTTGAGATTTCATAAATTTTTCTAGTTCACTAACTGCCTGGTCCAGTTTTTCGACAACTTTAGGTGCTGGATCAACAAGCCAAATTTCCTTTGCGCGTTCGTTGTTGTCTTCGCCAGAAAACAGAGCAATCGCTTTGTCTACTTCATCTGACTGATTTCTGAAATCAAGGATATTTCCGTAAGGCTTTGTATCATTCAAAACTCGGTTTGTTCTGGAAAAAGCCTGAATTAAACCGTGATATTTCAAATTTTTATCCACATACAAAGTGTTCAAATACTTAGAATCAAAGCCTGTCAGAAGCATATCCACAACAATAATGATGTCTATCTTATTCTTACGGGGATAATCTGCGTTGGGATATTTTTGATCTTTAATTCTTTGCTGAATATCCTGATAATATCCATCAAAATTATTGATGTCGCTACTTGTTCCGTATTGCTGATCATAGTCTTTCATAATGCCCATTAACGCCTTTTTCTTTTTATCAGGCTCTTTTTTGTTGTCTTCCTTTTCCTGAGGAAGATCTTCTTGAATTTGCTGGACATCCTTATTGCCTTCAGCCGGGGGAGAAAATACGCAAGCAATATTTAGGGGACTAAATTTACCACTATCGACCAGCCTTTTTTGTTCTTCTTTAAACAATTCATAATACTCAATGGCATCATTAATAGACGCCGTGGACAAAATAGCATTATACCGTCTATTGTTGGTCACCGCATCATGCTTTGATAAAATAGTTTGTACTACAGCTCTTTTCTGCTGTTCTTCATTGACTTTAGAGGCATCCCGATCATTTTCAGGTTTAAAGTAGTCGATGTGGAAACGTAACACGTTCCCATCATCAATGGCATGAGTGATCGTATACGCATGGAGCTCTTTCTCGAAAATATCCTTTGTAGTGGTATAAGATCCAATAGTCCCATCAATTTGCTTATAGGTAGCATTCTCTTCAAAAATAGGCGTGCCAGTAAACCCAAAGAGCTGAGCTTTAGGGAAAAAGTTTTTAATTGCTTTGTGGTTATCTCCAAACTGAGAGCGGTGGCATTCATCAAAGATGATCGCAATTCTTTTGTCTTTCAGCGGCGCTAGTCTTTCTTTATATGTTAATCCGCCGTTCTTCTTTTTCTCGCGACTTCGCTTACTATCATCGTCAAGCGCTAGCCCCAGCTTCTGAATAGTCGTTACAATGACCTTATCACGATAATCTTCTGAAATGAGTCTTTTTACAAGAGTTTCTGTATTAGTATTTTCTTCGACGCATCCCTCTTGGAATTTATTGAATTCCTCCCGGGTTTGTCTATCGAGATCCTTTCTATCCACAACAAAAAGGCATTTTGCAATATTAGGGTTATCTTTCAATAGTGTTGACGCTTTAAAAGAAGTAAGGGTCTTGCCACTTCCTGTTGTATGCCAAATATAGCCATTACCCCTGTTCTGCTCAATACAGTCCACAATGGCTTTAACAGCATAAATTTGATACGGCCTCATAATCATCAACTTTTGTTCGCTTGCTACTAAGACCATATATTTGCTGATTAACTCCCCCAAGGCGCATTTGCGCAATACCGCCTCAGAAAATTCATGTAAATGCGTTATTTTTTTATTATTCTTATCAGCAAACTGATAAACCGGCAAAAAACGTTCATCAGCATTAAAGGAAAAATGTTCTTTATTATTATTAGCAAAGTAATAGGTATTGCTTTCGTTGCTGACAATAAAAAGTTGCATAAAACAGAGTAGCGAATTTGTAAATCCATTTCCGGGGTCATTCTTATATTCGATGATCTGTTCCATTGCCCTTTTTGGAGTAATCTGAAGCGTTTTTAATTCTATTTGTACAACTGGAATGCCATTGATCAAAATAATCACATCATACCGATGATGGCTATTTTCTGTATTAATACGAAGTTGATTGACCACTTCATACTCGTTTTTACACCAATCAACCGTATTTACAAGAGTATACTGTAATGGCGTATCATCATCTCTTTTGAAGGTATTGGTTTCTCTCAAAATCTTGGCAGCAGAAAACACATCCGGGGTGATAATACTTTCTTTTAATCTTGCAAATTCAGAGTCGCTTAATCTAACTCTATTTAGCTCCTGAAAATGCTTCCTAAAATTTTCTTCTAAAGAGGCTCTATCCTTAATATCTTCCCGATAGGTGTATTTTAATTCTTCTAATTTCTGAATAAAACTTTGCTCAATTTGTTTCTCACTTCTCATATTGCGACACCTTTCATTTTATTATTGCTTCTAATACATATATGAGCTTTTGATCCAAAGTTTTTTGCAAAGCTCTACTAAAGCGTTTTTGCAATCTGAATTGGTTACCAATCGGTTGGTTTGAATTAGGCCAATCTGTGTTTCTCAAAAATAGTTCTTTCTGTATCAATTTTAGTTCTAATCGAATATACTTTAACCGTTTTCAAAAAGTTACATCAGTTACATCAATGAGATACTCTTGGTGAACTTTATACTAATACAAGATATATTATATCAGAAGCTATGGCGTAATACCATATAAACTCAAATTGCTCGTCTCGTAATCAGACATTGAAAGGCGGATTATATCATAATTCGTAGTACAACAATAAAACACAGGAGGGGCTTCTGTTCCTCTCCTGTGTTCTTCTGTCGCGCCTGACTAATTACGCCTCGCCCAGCGCCTGTTTCAGTTCTTCCTCAAAGGCCCGTACCTGTTTCATGCACTGATCCAGTTTTTCAAAAATCTTCTCTTTATCAACGGACTTGCCGATGCTCACACTTTCCGTGTGGAAAGCTGTCCACCACTTCCATCCGTCCCTTCTGGGTCGCACAAAGGACAGAGCACTGACACGGTCACAGAGTTCCATGAAGTCCTCTGTTGCATTCTGGGCACTGAGAGCCAGTTGGATATATACCTTGTCCCCAGTGCGGTTGACGATCTCATAAAAGTAATGATTGTCTGTTCCCCAGCTGCTGGGAGCACCCGGGAGATCCGGGAAAATCCCCGACATCTGCTCCGTTGTAAAACGGGTCAGGGTACGGTTGCATTTGGCCAAATTCTCCTTGACCTCCGACCGCGCTACGGTCCACTCCCGCAAAATGCCCGCGATTTCCGAGAGCCGCTGTTCCTTTTCATCCCCGTTCTGCAAATATGGGAGAACCGCATTGCAGATGGCATCACTCCACTCTGCGTGGAACTTTGCCATACGGAGCCAGTCCGCCTCATTTGCGATGCTTACATCCTTCAGTGCATAAGAAATACAGGACGCTTTATACTGGTCGGCCCGCTCCCAGGTTAGTGTGATCCCCAGTTCCTGTTCGATTTCATCCCGATGGCTGTACAGCAGGTCAAAGGCAGCCTTATTCTGCGCTGCATCGCTACTGCCCAGATAAAAGTCGATCCGCGCCCCGTCATAGTTGGCAACGCACTGAACGGAAACTCCACTTATTCCAAAAAAGCCCGACAGCACGTTGGACGTGGTGGGGTTGGCGTTTCCGAAACTGCCCCGGTGCATGTGCTGCTTTTGAATCACAGGCAGGGCAAAGGTCCAGTATCTCTTGCGCAGTTCAAAGCGGCTGGACTCCGCCTGCTTTTCGCTGTCCAGGTCCTTCAAATAGAACACCAACTCCATGGGATCCATACCGTAAAGAGCAAACAGCCGCCGCAGAATGGACAGTTTGTAGGCTGTACTGGTGTTCTTCTCCATATAAATATGGTCATCGATTTTCAGGGCACTGCGCAATCCGCTTTCGGTGCTGGAAACATACCCCGCAAGATCTGTCGAGGCACTGGTGCTGTACGCCAAGGCAGAGAGAATGGATCTGTCTTTCTGGTGCAGGAACTTCACCACATGCTCAAACATATCCGTCCAACTGGCGACAGGCTGCTCGATATTCAGCAGGCTGTATTTCACGATTTCCTGGCCGGTGAGGTCCACATCTTCGTCATCCAGCGTGCAGGCGTCAAACTCCTTTTCCGCAGGTTTGAAGTCTGTCTGCGGGCAAGGCCAGATCCGAAGCGCCTGGGCGACCATTTCTCTGTTTCGCTCCTCCAACTCCGGCAGACCCCAGGTGTCTTTCAGGGCAATCTTCTGGTTCATCCGCAGTCCGCTGCTTCGGTATCCTCCCTGCGCAGCATCCCGCTTCTCCCGGAAGCTCTTGTTGCTGAGGCTGGGGTTATAGCCGGTCAGGGTCAGATTCGCCAGGCGGTGCAGCCATGTCTCGTGGATCTCGACGGCGTTTGCCCCCAGTTCCTCCGTCCAGGCAGGAGTCAGGTGCTGGGGCATAATGTGCTCAATACTGTAGTCGTTGTTGTCCAGATGTGCATAGACATCCTTCGTCTCCACCGTGCCGTAGTTCTCGAACCGCTCGAATAAGTACGCCTTGTATTTTCCCCGCATCAGGTAAACCTGCTTGGCTGCCAAAGCATCAGAAAACTCCCGATCATCCGGGAATCGCCCGCTCTCCCGCTTGCTCCGCAGGGCATAAATAAATTTATCTACGTATTTGTCAGCGGTGTTATCGTAGCGCAGGATCTCCTTATTAAGCGTTAAAAACACCTTGTTCAGTGCATTGGTGGGAACCTCACAGACATTCCGGCGGAACAAATAATCCTCCGTAATCTCAAAAATATTGCGTACTGCTTCTGCAGAGAGTTTGCCGTCCTGATTCAGCCGCAGTACTTCCATCAGGAATGGGCGGGTAACCGTGATTTCCAGACGGGCCATGCGGTACAGGCAGTCATCCAGCTTTCGATCTCCAAGACCACTCTTGCAGGCCTGAAGCTTCTCAAAGAGCCTTGCATACTTCAGAAGGTCTTCCAGCAGTGTTTGGATGGGCAGTTGCGCTTCCTCCGCGTATCCTTTGAACGCATGATAGACGGTATTGACATTGGGGGTCATCTGCTGCTTGATGCTGAGATAGTCCCGGACAAAGGCGCTGACATCGCCCTTGGTGCAGGCCTCGATTTTCTCCCAGTAGTCTGTATAGCATTGGTTTTGCTCTCTGGGCGGAAGCCCCATGAGAATGTAATTGCGGATCTTATCGCCTTCTGTCAGGGCGAGGCCTGTGGAGTTCAGACTCTCAAAGATCAGCTGGGCATTGTCATCCGGCTCCAGTGTAATGCTGATGATCTCCAGCTTACCAATGGCGGCATACAGCTCATCCACCGAGATCTCCTCTTTTAGCAGAACATCCCGGAAAAACAGATAGTTGAGTGTCAGGTTGGAAGCCCGGTCATAGTCCTCCTCCGGGCCAAACAGCTTGGCAAGGGCCTCCCGGTCACTTTTGACGGGGCGGAGCTTGATCCTGTCTTCCGGACTGGCCCAGGGAGCAATCAGAAAGCGGTGGCTGATCTGCTCGTCCAGGCACTCTTCCCGGGAGGTCAGTTTTCCCGTAGCAATCAGATTACAGATAGCCAAGAGTAGCAAGGAGACAGTAGTCAGCCGCTGCTGACCGTCTATAATGTGGTACTCGATCTTGCTCCCGTTGGGGATCACCGACGAGACGATACTCCCGAAGAAATGGCTGGAACGGCCAGTTTGTATGACTTTCTTGAGATCTTCGTAGAGCTGACGGCAGTTTTCTTGCTTCCAGTCATATTTCCGCTGATAGACTGGGATGATATATCGTTTATCCGCGCCTTCCATGAATGCGGTCATTCTGGTTTCTGAACCCTTCATGAAATGCCCACCTCTTTCTCACTGCAGTACTTTTGGTCACAAAAAATCATTTTATAGTATAACATAGCATCAGCCGAGTATCTACCGGCTGATCCGCACATTTCCGCTTTTTCCCATCTAAATTTCACCCAGGTCATCTAAAATGTTACCCCTTGGGAAATTAGAAAAGCGCACAAGCAGAGAATTTTTCTCCGTCCGTGCGCTCTCAAATAATCTTTTCTGCTTTGAATTTTGCGTACATCTCCAGCATGTGCTTTCCGATTGCTTCAGGATCGAACTGATATGCCTCACAGATGAACCGCAGCCCATCCGGGGTGAGCAGCTGCCCTTTGTCCCTTGCCCGGCACAATTTCGCATAATCTTCAATCTGGTGTTTTGTCATGGAAGCTTTCATTTGACAACTCCTTCGGATCTCTTTATCATGCCTTATTCTCAATTACCTGGGTGTCGCAGTTCACTATATCATCTTTTCCAGAAAACAGCCAGAGGATAAAACAGGCCCCTGGCAAAAGGCTCAATACAGCCCACCCGTGTTTACAAACCGGTGTCCTATATCCTTTACTGCGGCGCAAATTTTGAGGGTTTGGGGGGCCGGATGCGGCTGCCCTTTCCCCCGTGTTGTTTGATTTCCCCACATTTAGCAGGGTCTAAAATACCGGCTCGAAGCCGGAGTCCCAGCTGCCGCAACGGCTTTCAGACCACAGCTTGTACCACAGGAGTTTATGGAGCAGGCGGATTTTGTGCAGTAAATCACGCCCAGAAAATAATTGGATTGGAGCGGAAATAAATAAAAACTACCGGAAACCGTCAAAAAAAGTTTCGTAGGGCTGTTCACACGCAGGAGGTCACTGGTTCGAGTCCAGTAGTCTCCACCAAAAAGTTCCTGATTTCTCGCGAAATCAGGAACTTTTCTTTTTATCCACCGCAAAAAAGTCTGCCTATATTTTCAGTTTTTTGTCCGACCAATGCTCTGACCAATACGGAGATAGGGTTGTCCAGTCCGAAACAATATAAGAGCAATTTTCGGGCCCTGGTTTTCAGCATTCGAATAGACGCTCTAACTCTTTATCCATCATAATCTTTTCCATGCCCGACAGTCTATCTTCACAGGTTCCACGAAGGATGGCACTGAGACCGTAACCAATGCTCGCATACGGGCTGTATACATGCATAGCCCCTGCTGTGCCTACACAACAAATGTTTTTGCTATAATTTCAGAATATAGCTCCCCGGCAAACGGAAATCCCGCACCTCTGGTTTGTCGAATCAGGGCATTCGTAAAAGCTGCTGCAACTATATCTGCAAGATGTAATCCAATATATTGATACGAGTAGTCCACAAGAATACTTTTCTTTAAATTATTTAAAACATGAAAAAATCTCACTTTTCTTATCAATCGTTATAAGAACAAAGACATGTTCATTACAGAAACAGGAGGCAGTTAGATTGCTGACGATGTATGGCGCTACAAGAGCGTAGATAAAGTCAAACGAAACCATCTGATCGATTTGATAAGGTACAATAAGTTTCGCAAATTAAAAATGGACAAAAAGAGACATGGTTTGCAAAACTCCGGTATCGAAAACTCCTGCATCCACGGGAGTTTCTTTTTTTGCTTTCATGGCCGGTTTCCTGCTTCCCGGGGCTGCCTCTCCTCCGTCTAGATCTCTGCTTTTATGGTAGTGATTAGAGCCTTCAACTTCTCCTTACACTCTCCCGGAGTGTGGCCGTAGACATTCCGGGAGCACTCCCAGAATCCGCCCGGAAGGTGGTCATGGTTGAGCGCTTCGTCTCCTGGGCTTCCTCCAGCGGTGTCCTCTGTTTCCCAATCCTCTAGTCGATTTTAGCCGCTGTCTGCCGCTCTATGACCTTGGTTACGTAAGTGTAGACATTCAGGGTGGTGCTGGAGGATCGGTGCCCCACCACCGCCGAGAGAGTTTTCGCGCCTATACCGTATTCCAGCGTCGTGATTACAAAGGTACGCCGGAGATTGTGGAACCGGATTTTAGGGTACTGGGCCTGTTTCAGGCCCCGGCACAACAGCTTCCGGACTGCCGCCGGGCCTCGGCATCCTCTTTTGGGGGATGGAATAATCCAGCGGGAATCCACCCGCTCCCAGTATCGCCGCATCTGCTCTGTCGCAGCGAGCGAGGGAGTGATGGTGCGGACAGTGGCATCCGTTTTGGGTTGGGATATGCCCCGATGTTCGTTCTTGCATTGTTCTCTCACGATGTGCAGAGAATCTCTCTTTCCCTCCGAATTCGTCTCTTTACAACACTGGTATTAAGTTCTATAAATATACCCGCACAAATATCCTAAGCCACTTGCAAAAAGGACTCCATCACTCTATAACCGCTCAGAAACTTTCATCACACCTCGTTAACCTGCTGTGTCTTGTTCTCACAATCTAGGAAATCTGCCGGGAGGCTCTATCTGCCCCTCTTGTTTTGAGTTCGAACTGTCTCACGTTTCGCCCCTATTCGGTTTATTTTCCTTTGTTTTACTAAATTTGCTCTGGCTTTAGATTATCATATTTTAGCTGACTTTGCAGCCAATTCTTCCCATCGATAGTGAAAATATTCCGATGGATCTCGGTCAATTCGCTGCACCGTATGGGCCCCAAAATAATCTCTTTGTGCTTGCAACAAGTTTGTGGGAAGCCGTGCTGTATGAAATCCATCATAATACGCCAGAGCACTGGAAAGGGTAGGAGCACAAACACCTGCACGGGCTGCCATACATACGATCTCCCGCAGCGCTGGAATGTCCTGGGTAAGACACGTTTGGAAATAGAGATCCTCCATGAGGTTGGAAAGCCGATGCTCTCTCTGATAGGCATCCTTCACCCGCTCCAGGAAACCGGAACGAATAATGCATCCAGCGCGCCACACCAGCGCGATCTGCCCCAGATTCAACTGCCAACCGGAAGATGCTGACTGCCGGCGCATCAGTTCAAATCCCTGCGCATATGAGATGATCTTGGCTGTGTAGAGGGCTCTCTCCAGCATAGGAAGTACCTGCTGAGCAGCAGGCGCCTGATACGAAGGCCTGTTCCAGTGAGCAGATGCTACCACCCGCTGTTCTTTTCTGGCAGATAGGTCGCGAGTGAAAACACTCTCAGTAATCAGCGCGAGCGGAACTCCCGCAGAAAGAGCGGCCTCAGCGGCCCATTTCCCTGTCCCCTTCTGGCCAGCTACATCCAAGATCTTGTCTACCAAGAACCCCTCGCCATCAGGATCGTGGACTGTGAGGATCTCTGCCGTGATGGAAATAAGATAGCTCTCCAAAGGCCCCTGATTCCATCTATGGAAGGCACTTGCCATCTCCAGCGGTGTCATGCCCAACACATCACGCATAAGGGAATAGACCTCACAGATCAGCTGCATATCGCCATATTCAATTCCATTATGGACCATTTTAACATAGTGTCCTGCACCCTGCGGGCCAATCCAAGTACAGCACGGAATGCCATCCTCCGCTTTGGCTGCAATGGCAGTTAACACTGGTCGCAACATCTCCCAGGCCTCTTTATCTCCGCCCGGCATCAAAGATGGTCCATAAAGGGCCCCCCTCTCTCCTCCAGAAACCCCAAGGCCTACATACAAAATACTGTACTTTCTTGCTGTTTCCGCACGCCGTTCTGTATCCTGATAGTGGGAATTTCCTCCGTCAATCAGAATATCTCCAGGTTCCATGAGGGGGAGCAATTCCTGCATGACCATATCCACCGGGGAGCCTGCAGACACCATAAGCAAAATTTTTCGAGGGCGCTTCACCCCCTTTATCAGTTCCTGAAGCGTGGAGGCCTGGGCGATGGGAAGCCCCACCGCCCGGCTGTCCATAAATTTCCGGGCTTTTTCCTGGTCCCGGTTATACGCCAGAATCTCATATCCTTTGGATGCCAGATTTAAACAAAGGCTGGCTCCCATAACCCCAAGCCCAATCAGCCCGATCTCTTTTTCTTCCATTGCACCGTCCCATCTTTCTTCTATTGCAGCCACTCATATCACGGCATCAGTTTTTAGCTGTGTCACTTTTCAAACTCTTTCTCACGGCCAGTACCACTACAATAACGGATACCAAGAGGAAACATGCACTGATGGGTCGTGTGACAAACGGTGCAAAACTCCCCTGACTGAACATCAGTGCTCTGCGCAGATGTTCCTCCGCCATTGGTCCCAGAATAAAGCCCAAAACCATAGGAGTAATGGGAAAATCGAATTTTTTAAAGAGATATCCCACAATGGAGAAAATGAAAATGGTTATGGCGTCGAACACCCGGTTGTTAATCCCGATACATCCAATGACACAAAGGGCTACTACCACCGGCAGCAGATACTGCTTGCGAATCACAAGAAGACGTGTAAATACCCGCATACCAAAATATTCAATTACCAGCATAAAAAGATTGGCGATAATCAGGGCGCCGAAAATTCCATATACAATCTGGGGATTCGTACTCATCAGGAGCGGACCGGGGCGCAGCCCATGCAGCGTCAGGGCTCCTAATAACAATGCTGTGGTGGCATCTCCCGGAATGCCCAAGGTAATCAGGGGCACCATAGCTCCCCCAATAGACGCATTGTTGGCCGCCTCAGAGGCGATGATCCCGTCCATAATACCGGTTCCAAACTTTTCAGGATACCTCGAATTGTTTTTCGCAGCCAGGTACGAAACAATATTGGAGAGTCCCGGCCCAACACCCGGCATAATCCCGATAAGTGTCCCAATAATGCTGGAGCGTAGCAAATTCCACTTCTGTCTAAAAAATTCCGCCCAACGGAACCCAAAGCCCTTAATGGAGTAATCCCGGATTTGGTTTTTCTCTACACCGTCCTGTATTCCAGCAGCATCGATGACTTCTGTCAACGCATACATTCCAATCAATACAGGCACCAACTGAAAACCCGCCTGTAAATTGTAATTTCCAAATGTAAATCGAGCAGTCCCGTCGATGGGCGCCGATCCCACCACGGCAAAGAGCATACCGAATACACCGCTGAGGATGCCCTTTTCTAGATTCTTCTCGCTCATGCCAGCTACCATAGAAATGGCAAATACCGCCAGGGAGAAATACTCAAAGGAAGTAAATTTGAGGGCCACCGATGCCAACAGGGGGGAAATCAAAATAAGCACCAGGATACTAAAAAAACCACCAACAAATGAGGATACAATTCCAACACCCAGGGCTTTTCCCGCCTCACCACGCTTTGCCATGGGATGACCATCAAACGTTGTGGCAATGGAGGACGGAGTGCCGGGGATATTGAGCAAAATGGCAGAAATGAGTCCGCCGGAAATTCCCCCGATGTAAAGTCCAATCAGCAAAGCCATTCCGCTGAGCGGATTCATGCCAAAGGTCAGCGGCAGGCACAGCACCACCGCCATGGTAGCGGTCAGTCCTGGAATCGCACCAAATATAATTCCCAGAGCCGTACCGAAAAAAATAAATAAAATATTTTGGGCAGTCAACATAGCTGCCAGTCCCTGAATCAGAAGTTCCATAGAGCGTTTCCTCTTTTCTTATCCCAAGATCCCCGGAGGGACCAGAAGCTGAAAGCCAAACTTAAAAACGCAATAGATGGTAACTGCAGACAGAACACCCAGCAAGGCAAACCCCGCCGGATTGCGCTGACTCTTGGGCGTCAGAATCCAAGCCTGTCCAAACACATAGAACGGTGTGGAAAGCAAAAATCCTACTGGCTCAATGGCAAAAACATATAGGCCCAACAGCAACAGCGTCTCTGCCGCTGGGAGTATCTCTTTCACCACTGCATGCTTGTTCTCTTTGGCAGAACCAGAGGATGAATTTTCCGCCCTGGATAATTGAATCCCGGCCCGTAGGATCATGATAAGACTCAGCAGGATCATCAGAACTGCCAGAAATTTCGGATAAAATCTGGCATCCAAAGTTGTATCCGCGATGACCTTTATGCTGGCTGAATCTACATAAACCAGAATTGCCAGCAGAATTGTCACAATTCCAGCTCCAATGTCCAGAAGCTGTCGGTTCCTATTCGGCATTTTTACCGGTTCTCCTTTCCACCACGCATTGAAAGAATGAAAAGCGGGGGGAAACGCCGGAGGGATTTTCTCTCCTTAGCGATTCCTCCCGCTTTTGATTATGAATCAGATCTTCAGAACATTGCGGCGTATTTGCTGTAGAAATCGTACATCTCGTCGAAATAAGTCTGGGTATCCTGCTGGTTCACAAACTCCGGTGTCAGTGCAAACTGCGAAATATCCTCTTGGCACTCCGGTAAGGCAACCACTTTTTCCACAGCAGAATTAAATTTTTCCACGATCTCCGCAGGGGTATCCTTGGGGAATGCATAGAAGAAGAACTTCTCAAACACCAGATCCAACCCCTGTTCCCGGAAGGTGGGAACATCCGGAGCAGCATCCGTGCGCTCTTCTGAGAAAACGCCCAACGGCACAATATCTCCCGAAGCAATATAGTCCTGGGCGCTGCCGTAGGTCATAAAGAACACATCGATCTGGCCACCCATCAGGGCCGCAATGAGATTTGAGAATCCGGCGGCAATATCTACCTGATTGAATTTCACGCCTGCGGCATCCTCTAGAGCCAGCGCCACAAGGTGGGCCTGTGTACCGGTCTCACGTCCAAAAACAACAGATTCCGGTTCAGCCTTGCATTGATCGATGACATCCTGCAAGCTCTTGAATTTTTTCGCGTCAGCAAAGAGCATCTGCGTATTGTCTTTGATGGGAATATCGGCAATCTGCATGTCGGTTCGTACATCAAAATCCGCTAATCCCATAATTGTATTGAGCAGTGCGGAACCATGGTAAAACAGGATCATATTCCCGTCCGGCTCAGCATCTTTTACCTGTCTGGTTCCAACGGTACCGCCTGCACCGCCGACATTGGAAATCACCACAGACTCCCCGAGCTCCTGCTCCAAATACTGGCCGAAAATACGGGCATAGCTGTCCGTGTCTCCGCCCGCACTGGCAGGAACTACCACTGTAACAGCCTTTTGGGGCCAATCAATCCCCTGTGTGCTTTCCGCTTCGTTCCCCGCTTGCTGGTCATCTTCGTCTACGGAGGCAACATTAGACCCACAACCGGCCAGTGCGACAGCCAAAGTCATTGCCAGGGCAAACAGTCTAAGTTTCGAGCTCTTTTTCATTTTTCTTCCTCCTTAATTTTGGATACTCTTCCCAAACCTTGGTCTGCATCTTGACCAGCACATCGCAGCGATCTACTATTCCGCTCTTTAGGTGCTCAGCCAATACGCTCCGTCGGAGGAAGATGGAGTCAGTTGGTCTCTTTACTCCAAGCGGCTTTGAGCTTCTGGATGGACTTATCCAGATGCTCTTCCATAATCCGCGCCGCCTCTTCTCCATTCCGGTCCTTCACCGCTTTGAAAATCAAAGGGTGATAAATCTGTCCTCCGGACGGTCCAAACATGGTGTGTTGCTTCGTTTGCTCCGTTAGAAGTATTTCCTTAATCACGGTGTACACTTTGAGCATAACGGAATTTTTGGTGGATTTTGCCAGCAAAAAATGAAATTCAACATCTAATCTTGCAAATTCAGCAGCATGGCGATTTGCATTATCCATGTCTTTCAAGTTTTTCTCTAATGCTTCCAGATCATCAGAATCGGCATTTTGCGCTGCCAATCTTGCACTTCCAACATCCACAATCCGGCGGAATTCATACACGTCCATCAGCTGTGTGTGGTCAATAATCAGCATGGGCAGAAGGCTGTTCATGCATGTCTCAATCGTTGCCTCTCCCACAAAGGTTCCTTCACCTTGTTTGGACACCACTAAACCCAGGGCGTTAAGCCTTCCCAGGGCAGCTCGAATGGATACGCGGCTGACCCCAAATGTTTTGGCCAGATCGTTTTCTGACTGAATCTTTTCTCCCGCTTTCCACTCTCCTGTGGAAATCAAGGTCTTCATTTGTTCAAAAACCTCTTCGGAAACATTGCTCTTTTTAATCGGCTCGATTGGCATAACATTCTCTCCTTGTATATGTAGGATGTATTACATATTCAACCATTTTACCATGATTCTCAGAAAATACAACTACATTTCCAAAGGAGAAATTATAGTTTATGCCGCCAACATTCTCTTTTTAAGAATGCCACTCAGCAAGCTTGCGGCAGTCCTCCAAAATAGCGGGTACATTATCACAGCTTGGCATCAGGTACTCCACAATCAGGTTAGGTGCCTCCTGCAGTTCCCCCACCGCCTCCTTGATTGGCTCAAAGTCCACACTTCCGCTGCCTATCCGGATATGTACATCTCGAACGCCGAAATTATCATGCACATGAAGTCCTTTCAGTCTGGGCCCAAGCGTCCGGATGAGAGCCGGAATGTCCCACCCATTAATGTGGGCATGTCCCACATCAATTAGGGCGTCTATCTGGGGGATCTGCCTGAAAAGATCGATATAATCGCGATAGGTGTAAAGCAGGGTTTTGCGATATCTAGTTCCCACATTCTCTACCCATATCTTCACCCCGTAGCGCTTTGCCAACTCCGCGATTATTCCGATTCGCTCAATCCCCCGCTCTCTCAGCATCACAGGGTCTTCTGTCAGGGGCTGTGCCGTTACATTTGTATGAAGCACCATATACGGACAATTTAACTTTTGGCAGCTGGCCAAAGTACTCTCCATTCTGGTAAGGGTATATCGCCAGATGCGGCTCCCCGTATCTGCCAACAGATTGATGTCCTTGGCCGGACAATGCATCCCTAAGTCCACCTTAGGAAACAGCTCCTGAATATATGCCGTCTCCCCAAAGCCCATTGCATCCGCAAACAATTCTACGCCGACCTGTTCCGTTTCCAACATCTGACTATATTCCGCCAAGATCCATAGCTCGCTAAACTCAAAACACGAAGCACTTATGCTGACCACGTCCTATTTCGCCCCCATTTTTCTTAAATTGTAATATGTAAGTTGTATTACATATTATATAAGATAGCATAGCAGATATTTCGAATCAAGAGATTTTTATAAATTCATCCGTCGATCCGTGTAAAATTTTGCATTTGTTTTTTGTACAAAAGGCATCATAGCTTGTAAAAAATAATATCCGGCAGTTCTATTAAAAATCCAAAAGTAGAATATAGGATGTGAGCATACTTCTAGGCAGGGGACCTTCAACTTCACCAATGTAATGATGGATGGTGAGAGGAGGATTGCTGCCGGGACTATAGACCCGAACACCATGCTTCGGATTACCGAAATCGTCGAGTGATTCTGTTCGGTTTCAAATTATGCCACTTCTCTTTTATTTTAGCCATTTCTATGGTATACTACAGGCAAGATAAGGAGGTGCGGCAATGTCTGGATACATTTATTCCAGGGATGAACTGGAACATATTATCCAGTCCATGCTTCAAAAGTACCTCGTAGACCGGGCAATCCTGTTTGATTCTTATGCAAGGAATGAAGCGACCGCTCTTTCGGATTTCATTTTTTTCCATAGAAGTGGCGGCTTTAAGGTTTAATACTGCACTATCCGGAACAACTGTGTGGCTCCTCTTTCATTTCCACCATCTCCGTGGTATACTAAGTCTGAATTAGGAGGTGTTTGAGGGATGCCTGAAGTCAGTTTATTTTATGGAATTCGTATTACCATGTTTTATAGTGACCACAACCCGCCACACTTCCACGCAGAGTATGCGGGGAATAAAGCATTGGTAGATATTCAGGGTGGTTTTGTGATTCGAGGAGCTTTACCTTCCCGTCAGTTGAAATTGATCTTAGCATGGTGCGAGCTACATCGTGATGAACTCATGCAGAACTGGGAACTTTCCAAGGATGCCAAACCCCTCAACCGCATTGCCCCGCTTGTTTGAGAGAAGGGAGCGTGTTTTGATGATCCCCAAAGTTGTTCAGGTCCTTCCGGGGAGCGATTTTACAGTTTATGTATATTTTCTGGATGGAGCCATCCGCGCGCTGGATGTGAAACCGCTTTTAGAAAAAGGCGGTGTATTTACTCCGCTCCGGGATGAAGAAACTTTTCGGAATTCCCTGACTGTACTGAACGATACTGCTGCATGGGATTTGGATGGCAACAGAGACCCCTCCACCTGCATCGACCTTGATCCCTGTGAGTTGTACGATCATTGCCCTGCTGTCGAAGACCCTCTAAGTGAGGCTATTTGAGTACCTGACCCAAACGGCGACCCAGAATGGGAAAAATCAGGTGGAAACAACAGGGCGGATATGATGCTGTTTCCATATACCAAGCAAAAAGTGTCAAACCGGGCGGGAAGTGACGTAAAATTACATTGCTTCCCGCCTTGACATATCTGTAGCGCGACACGATTTTTGAGAAATTCGGACAGGATAATTGAGAAAAAATAGCGCCATTCTAAGAAGCATTTCCGAGCTCGCTCAAATGCATCGACGGCCCCCGAAAAAGCCGGGAGCCGCCCATGCAAAGGAGCGGGCTTTTTTGGCGCTCGGAGGAGCGGTTTTGCCGCCCCTCCTGCGCCGTCTAAGCCCAAGGGGTAGTAGTTACTCGCCGTCGCCCTCGTCGGCGGCCACAGCGGTCGCCTGAGTGGCTTCTTCCCACCCATAGACGCCGGGTTCCCACACGTTGTTGTCAGCGGTGCTCACCCAGTTCTTGCCGTTGTGAGAAGCCTTGTCGCCCTTGGCGTAAGCATCGTGTGCGCCGATGGGCTGCACCCACTCGGGGAACTCGTCGAGCGGGTTGCCGATGCGCGTCCACATGGAGGGCGTCGCAGAGGGCTTGGTGTTCTGGCCCTCGTTGGTGACGTCATGGATGGAGCGGTAAAGGTTGCCCTCGTCCTGCACGATGTCACCCTGCTTGCCGCGCCAGTTGGCGTCCCATTCCACGAAGAGGTCGGGGTACTCGGCGATCGTGGTCTCGTCGAGCTGCTGTTCCTGTGCCGCCTTGACAAACATCAGCTCGGCGACCGCCTGAGCGGATGCGGCGCGGCGCTCCGTGCCGTGGATCTCCTTGACCGACCTTTTGGGAGTCAAATACTTCACGTCCTTATTCATACGCACCTCCGAAGCCCGAGATGGAGACTTCACCCTCGAAGCCCTCATTCTTTGTGATGGTGAAGCGGATATTCACGCCCCACTTGCTCGCGGTCTTGGTCTTGTTGGTGAAGTTGTAGACGCGGTTGATCTGCACCATCGCCGTGATGTCCTCCCATGTGGGAACGGCGTCGAAGCCGTTGTTGCACGCCTCCACCTTGGCGACCGCGCCCTCGATCTTCCACGTCGGCGTCACAAGCACTTTGGTCGCCGCTGCGTCGGTCTCTTCCGGCGCGGCCAGCTCAAACTTGATGACCGTCTCTTTCTTGCTGAAGGAGAAGACGCGGACGCTGGTAGCGAAGTTGCCGTCGACCGCCTCGATGCGGAGCTGGTGTTGTCCGTTAGTCAGCGAGAGCCACTTCTCTCGGGTCAGCTCGATCGTTTCCTGCTGTCCCAGCGTCGCCTGATAGCTGCGGATCTGCACATCGTCCACGAACTCGGTGACGACCACGTTGTCGCCCTCGACGTCGCTCACGGTGTAGTTCTCCGCGAAGCTCCCGTTCTTCAGACCGAGGGCCTTGTCCTGCCCGGAGATCGTCGGCGCGGAGTTCGTGCGCTTGAAGGTGACACGGCGGTAGGCCGTGCCGCCCTTGCCGTCCGTGACGGTGATCTTGAGGGTGTTGACCGAATTGAGGCCCAGCGCGTAGAGCTTTTCCGAGGTGATCGTCACGGTCAGCTCCTCGCCCTTGGGCGCGTTGTTGATCGTGCGGATCGTCTCGTCGTTGAGCTCCTCCACGACGGTCAGCGTGTCGCCGTCCGCGTCGTCGATGGTGTAGGCGTAGGTGAAGCCGAGGTTCTTATCCCCGAGGTTGCCGTCGCTGCCGGAAATGGTCGGGGCGGAGTTGGTGCGGGTGAACGTCCACGTCCGGGTCGCTGTGCCGCCCTGCCCATCGCTGACGACGACCTTGACAGTGTGCTTGCCGAGGCTCAGGGAATCGACATCGACGGAGATGGTGTTTACCAAATTTCGCGTCGGGGCAAACGACTTCGTCGTTTGCCCATCGAGCGACTCCGTCGCCGTCAAGACGTCGCCGGAGTCGGCGTCATCGACCGTGTAGGTGATCGTGAAATTGCTGTTCTTATCTCCGAGATCTCTGTCACTGTCAGAGATCAGAGGGTCAGTGTTCAGGATTTCAAGGACGGGGCGGAAACCGACGTACGAGCTGGAGTCCGTAGCATAGCTGCCGTTCCAGTTGCGGGCCGAATGGTACCCACGGTACGCACGGTACGACGTATTCGAGGAATACGTCTCTTGACACCAAGTATAGACACCCGCCCAATTCCAGAGGGCGTTATGCGTGCTGCTAAAGTCGGTCGAGTTGAGGTTGCTGTCGAGGTCGGAGGACACAGGAGCCGGGAGGCCCGTGATGACCTCCTCGCGGGTGATGAATCTGTCCCACTCGTTATTGGTGGGCGTGCCGCCCGCGTATGCGTCGGAGGTATTGCGGTAGTTGCTGCCACCCGTCAGGGAGCGGAGCTTGTACTTTGCGCCGTCAATGGTGACCTCCTTGCCGAAGATCCAGCCCGCGCTGTTCAGGTCGTTCCATGTGACGTTGACGAGGATGACACGGTCACAGATGAGCAGCGTCTTGTCGCCGTCCTTGATCTTCACCCACTGGAGCTTCTTCGCGTCGTCCGAGGGCGTGTTGCCGAAGCTGTAGTTTGAAATGCTGCCGGACATCGAGGGGATATTGCCCGCACTGGACGCTCCGCTGGGTGCGCTGTCGTTACGCCACGGCTTTGTAGGTCTTGCCAGCGCCGCGCCGTTGTTGTAGAATCCGCCGAGCTTGACGGTTCCGAGATATTGCGCCATAAGGTAGCTCTCCTTCCGTTTTGATGAAGCGGTAGGGAGCGAAGATCTTCTTCGCCAGATTGTAGGCGCAAGCCCACCGGGCGAAGCCGAGCCACGAGTTGACCGATTGAACGATCGCCGCCTTCGTGATCGTGCCCTCCTGCAGCTTCTCCATCATCCGCTTGATGCGCCGCTTCTCCCGCCGTTTCGACTCGGTACGGAGAAGCAGGTGCGTCGCTTTGATTTTGAAGCCGTAGGCGTTCACGCCCTGCCGCACATAGAAAATCTTGGTCTTTTGGTTGGTCTCAAGGTGCAGTCTCTCTTGGAGGAACACCTTGATCTTTGCTAACCACTCCCGGGCGATTTCCTTGTCCGGCGCTATGATGACGACATCGTCCATGTAGCGCGTGTAGAGCGTCGCACCGAGGAAGCGGATGCAGAATTGATCGAGCTCGTTGAGGTAGATGTTGGCGAAGTCCTGAGAACTCACGTTCCCCAGTGGAATCCCTCTCTCGCCCTCCGGCGAGCTGTCGATCACTTTGCAAAGAAGCCTGTAAAAACGGAGGAAGTCCTCGTATTTCTCGGGGTACTTCTTCTTGAGCTTCTTGAACCGCTTCGCGATGATCTGCTTGAGCACGCTGCGGTCGATGCTGTAGAAAAACTTGCGGACGTCGATCTTGATGACCGTCGCCTCGTCGCCCCACTTCATGCGGGCGACCCTCATGTCGTGCTGTACGTTGAAGGCGGCTCGGATGGGGCCTTTTCCGTACATACACGCAAATGAACGGTTGACGAATACCGGGCGGAAGAGCGTCTGCAGCTCCTGATGGATGACGAGCTGCACGATCTTATCCCGCAGCGGCGGGATGTGGAGGCTGCGCTCCTTCGGCTCCACGATGATCCTGTGCCGATACTTTCCCGGCGTGTACTCACTAACGCCCGCCTGTCTCGTTTTCTCAATTTTCTTGAGATCGCGCCATAGGCGCACGTTGTTCACTTCGGAGTAGAGGTCGTAGAGCACAGCCTCCCGTGTGAACTTGCGGCTGCCCCGCAAGGCGGTCTTGTAGCCCGCCTCAATCGCTGCCCAGCCCACGGCGTCCTCATAGCTGGAGGGCGGTGGGATCGGCGGCACGAGGGCCTTCTTGGTGCTCTTCGTGTTGTAGAGCATAATGGGGAATTTCGTCATTCGTGGCATCCTTTCCTTTTAGAACGGCTTGGCACCCATGACGCGGGTTGCTACCCACATTGTAGACCTCCCTCTGCCTCCCAATACGAGAGGGCGGGCGAAGCTCAGTCACTGTTTTTACGCCGTTTCTCAACATGGCGAAGGATTACCTCTCCCTTGAAGTATAACAAGGACACGCACCTGAAGCCGTAGCCGCAGATGACGTAATAACCTACAAGGCGGGGCGGAAACCGACGTTCGAGTTGGAGTTCGTAGCATTGTTGTTGTTCCAGTTGCGGGCCGAATTGTACCCACGGTTCGCACGGTTCGACGCCAGACAGAGATAACCCTAAGTAGGTGCTGTACTTTTTCTGATGGTCTATTTTCGGTTGTTGATGAAGAACTTCTGCAGTCCTCCAATGATGCGCCCGATCTCCTCGAGCTTTCCCTGCAGCTCCAAGAGCTTCTTCTGCGTGATGTACTTCTGGTTCTTGGCGACGCCCAAAAGCACGAGCAGCAGCGTCTTCTCTGCGTCCGCCTCATCCAGCCACATGAGCCGCCTGTTGACGTTCGTGAGGTTGTTGGCCATAACAGCCGCCCGGATGAGCTTGTAGCAGGATTGCTTGATCTCTTGGCACAGGGAGAACTTCTCGGAGGCGGGGAAGTTTTTCAGCAAGGGGTATATATCCCTTTCGAGAAATATCTCAGTTTTCTTTTGCAGGACTGACGGTTCCGCCATGATATACACACCTCTTTTCCCGAACGCGGGCAAGTTCGGCGCGATCTCCATAATACTCGAAGCCGTAGTCCGTGAGCTTGATCCTGACGGGCTTGCCACTGATGATGCTGTGCCCTGTGATGAGGACGTCGGCGTTCCCTGTGAGGGACAGCCCCGCCTCCGTCTGCAGGTTCAGCACACCATCCGGCGACCCGCCGCACTTCTCGCATACCGGGGCCAGCTCCACGAGCAGGCTTCCGATGATGCAGCTTGCTTCCTTTCGGCTGCAAGCGACCTTAAACATAGATCTTCCGCGCCACGGAGTCGTAGATCCCCGACGTGATCGCAACGGAGGTCACGGTGTCGAAGTTGATGAGGAAGACGTTGTTGACCATGTTGTTCAGCGTCGCGTCCTTCAGCACCTTGATCTCTTTCTGCGCGTCGGCGATCTGAGCCTCATGGAGAATGGCTGCTTCGCGGTTCGCAAAAATGCCGTCGTCCATGTGGTTCATGTTCGTCTGACTCACGGGCGTTCCTTCCTGAATGACCTCTCCCGTCTCAACGTCTTGGACGTGATCAAGCCATCCAATTTTTTCATAGGCTTTCATTGCTGCTCTCGACCTCCACTTCTAAGATATTATATTTGAAGGCTATATAAAGCCCCTTGCCCGGTGTTTTGGTGAAGACCCGTTCGTTCGCCGACGCGATGACGTCGCCGTCCTTATCCACGAGCTGCACCTCGGCAACGTCGCCGATCACGGTGTCGTCGAAGTAGATGTAGACTCTCGCGCTCGCGCCCTGCACGAAGCGCCGGAAGGGCTCCACCGTCTGCAGCACGCCGTTGAGCGTGTAGGCCGCGTGATCGACCGAGTCAACGAACCGCTGCCCGATCTTCTGGATACCGATAGAAGTCAATGTTTTCATTCTGCCGCGTCTCCTTTCGCGTTGGTAGAGCAGCGCGTGGAGGCAGAGCATCTCAGGTAGACCTTTGCACCCTGCGCCGCCTTCGAGCCCGCCTCAATGTCCGAGGCGAAGCCCTGATAAATGGTGTACGCTCCGAAGTGATAGAACTCCTCGGAGGCTGCAAATGTGCCGGCTCTCGGGAAGGGATTGTCGCCGCCCGATGCGCCGCCCTGCGCCATGACCGTCGAGACCACAAGGCGACCTTCGCTGACGATATGCGGCCACACGCCGCACACGATCTCTCCGCACCTTGGATAGCGCGAGAAGCCCGTCTGGAGCTGGGAGCGGATGATGAGCCCGCCGATGGTCTCCATGCCGTAGGCGGGCTTGCTGCTGCCCTCCTTGACCTTGCGGACTTGCGCGTCGATGACCGAGAGGTTCGTGACGCCGCTGGGCTTGGAGCTGTTCAGAAAGATGATGAACTCGGCCCAGCGTTCCGCGTCCTGCTCGGCGAACAGCTCGATCCGGCTGCGGTCGTAGCCGAGCGCGGTCAGCGCGTAGAGAACGCCGCGCCGCGTGCCGCTCCACTGTGAGATGATCCCCTTCATGGACAGGCGCGTCCGATAGGCTTCGGCGTCCTCGCCCTCCAGTCGCGGCATATCCCGGTCTTGCCCATGCACAGGGAGCATGACCTCCGAGCAGCTTGCGACGTTCGCCTCGTTGCGCACGCGGAAGATTGCCGCCTTCAGGTCGTCGAACTCGCGTCCCATGACCTTGAAGAAGATGCGGAGCTGGTTGGCCGTCTTCCGGCCCTTCTTCAAAGGGGCGAAGAGCAGGTCGAACATATACTCGCTGAAGGTGTCAAACTGCTTCATCCGCTCACTCCCTTTCGATCGTCACGGAGACGTCGCCGAGGATGATGACCTTGTCCTTGCCCAGCTTCACATCCGCCTCCGGCTCGGAGACCGCCGCGTTGGTGGCCCCGCTGTAGCCGCTGCGGATCGCGTGGTTGATGTCGGACAAGGTCAGTTCGTTGAGCTTGCGGCTGCGGCGCACGGCCAGCAGCTCGGTGAGGATCGCCTTGATTCGGTTCTCCACCGCCTCGTCCGTGTCTGCCGTATCAGTCGTGACCGTGACGGAGATATTCTGCGAGACGGTCACAGAGGACTTCACAAGAATATTATCATACGGGCCAGCGATCTTGTCAACGGCTTCTCTTACTGCTGCAAGCAGTCCCTCCGTCGCCTCACCCGCCGTGCCTGTCACGATGACGTCCACCGTGCCCTGCCCGCGCGGGTGGTTGCAGTCGGCCTGTGCGAACAGCACGCCGGGGACGGACTCCGCCGCGTCAACGAAGGTGTCCTCCGTCGCCCGCTGCGCCAGTTCCGACCACGAGCGGAGTGTCCGCGCCCTCGCGCTCTCGTCGTCCTCGGTGTCGCTACCTTCCCGCACGATCCAGTCCTCGGCGTTGCTGAATGTGACGTCGCCAAGGTAGGTCAGCGTGCGCGTGATCTGCCCAGCGGGGACGTTGTAGCGGCTACCCTCTGTCTCGGCCTCCACCAGCACGTCCACGGAGGACGCGCCCTTTTGCAGCGTCGCTGCCTCCAGTACGAAGAAGCGCAGCTCCTCGCCGTTGATGTCGAGGATGCTCTTGAAGACGTGCCCCTTGGGGATTTTGACCGCCTCGCCCGTCATGTCGGTGCGGCTGACGGTGACGAAGCCCTGCGTCTTCTGCGCTTTCTTGCGCTTTTTGGAGTAGTCCGCCATCTTCAGGTCGAGCCATGCGCCGCCCGCGTGGGAAACGAACATATTGTTCAGCACGGCACGGAGCAGCTCAATGACCTCGACCTTGATGCGCAGCACGATCATGAGCATCGTGTAGAACACGCCGCCCGAATGGAAGTTGCTGATGACGAAGCCCTCGTCCTTCAGCTCCTCGACCTTATGCTCCTTCAGCTCGTCCAGCGTGGGCAGAGGGAGAACGGCGTCCAGTATTTCTTTGTCGATCATTCTGATACCACCTCCACGCTCACCGCGCCGATGATGACGTCCAGCTCGCGCCGCTCGTCCTCCTCCGCGAAGCGGAAGGAACAGTGCAGCACGACCGCGTCATCCTCGAACGCAATGCTGATCTCAATGCTTTCCGGGAGGATGACCTCCCGCTTCTGCAGCTTGAGCCGCACCCGCTGGGTGATCTCCAGACGGGTCAGCTCCGTGTCCTCGGACTGGATGAAGTCATACAGGCCCCAGCCGAACTCGGCGTCATAGAAGACGTCTCCCGGCTGCGTGAGCGCCTCAAGGACGATGTTTTGATACAGACACTCCAGCCCCGAGCAGAGCGGCGCGTCGCCGTCTGTGGCCTGTGTGAGCTGCCACTCGCTGTTGAGCCGGATGTCCGTATCGTTCAGGCCCGTCATAGCTCCACCTCCCCGATGATTGCAGGGGTGAGGTCGCCGTAGGGAAGCGCGACGGCCACGACTGCCCCGGCCTTGAACTGTTTCTTAGACTTAATTCCCGGAAGCGCGGGATAGTTGGCGTCGGGGTTGCCGAAGCGGTCGATGACGGTGAGTTTGTACTCGTACCAGTAGGAGGTGATGTGCGCCTTGAACACCTCGCCCGTCACTTCGTTGTGGACGATCAGCTCCTCGATGTCAAAGGCGTCGCTCTTTGCCGCCGAGTCGATGGTGGCGAATACGGCGGCGGGGAGCTTCAGATGCGGGAAGTCCTGCGCCAGCGTCTTCTTCATAACGGACGCGACCATTTCTTCGAGCACGTCGGTTCCCTCCTTTCGGGGTCAGAAATAGATGTAGGTGCGGATGAAGCCGGAGTCGTTGGTCTTACTGACCACCTTGGAGACCTCGACCTCACCGCTCACCTGCGGATGGATGAGGTTTATTTTGTGGGAGTGCTTGATGAACGGTGCGGAGACTGTCTCCAGCTCCCACACGCCACCCGCGCGGCGCAGGTTGAGGATGTTCACGCCGTGCTCGAAGGTGTAGACCTTCTTCTGCTCCGGCTTCTCGTCCCAATAGAAGACGCCGCCCGAGAAGAAGAACGGAACGCGAAGCCCCCATGCCGCATTGACGGCGTTGATCGCTTGGACGGCGGTCTGCTTCCGAATGGGGAGCATCTTGCGCGTCGGGTAGGTCTTGCTGGAGAGCTTCATTTTGGACAGGCCCGCCTGTGCAAGGAAGTACGAGATCAGCTCCTGCGGCGTGGTGTCGAGAAAGGTGTCGTTGATGATCGTCTCCTCCATGAGCAGCATCTCATCCTTCAGTGCGACCTCGTTGGCATACGTCCCGCCGTTGTAGTTGCCGGAGACGAAGCCCGTGAACACATCCTCCAGCGAGCCGTCATAGCCAAGTTGGATGGTGGCAGGGTCTTTCTTCTTGAGTGAGAGCTTCGGACGGAACTGGCTCGTGAAGCGGATCTTCGCCCAATCAAAATAAGAGGACTTCGAGGAATAGATCTCAAGCTCCACGCCCTCCTCGAAGGTGTAGGAACCAGCCTGTGCCGAGATCTGCGGATAGTAAAGCTCTTTCGTTTCCACGGTAGCCTCCTTAGTACGGCATGGCGGTCACTTTATTCATCGCCGCCGTGGTGTCCGCGTCATCCCGCGCGGGGGATTTGCCCCGGTCGTTGCTCAGGTAGTCTTTGTAGTTCGCCTTCAGGTTGCTCGCCGAGCTGCCGCCAGACTTGCCGGAGCCGGAACTGGAGCCGGACTTTGCCGTGATGGTCTGCGGGATGTACTCCCACAGTTCCAGCGTGGCCGTGAGCTGCCCGCGCTTGTTCTCGCCCTTGTGGGACAGCTTCTTGAAGATGACCTTCTCCACGCCGTGTGCGGCGGTGTCCTCGCTGACGATGGGGATGGGCTGCGGCACGCTCTGCCCGGGCGAACGGAAGATCGCCCGGAGCGTTGCGTATCGCTGGTACTTGGTCTGCGAGGGCGTGTCGTCAATGATCAGCTCGATGTTGACCTTGGCGTCCTCGTAGCCCGTTGCCTGTTTCGGCTTGGTGGCGCTGCCCTCGACCTCCTGCTCGTCCACCTTCGCGGTCTCAATGACCTCGATGCTTTTGACGAGACCGGGGAGGACAACGCCGTTGAGCTTGATCAGCTCGTCTTCTACATAGATCATAGCGTCCTCCTTATGCCGGGGCCGGGGCGGCGTCCTCGTCGTCGCCGGGTTCGCCGTCCTCGTTGGCCGCTGCGTAGTCCTCGACCTCCTGCAAAAGAGCGAGGAGCTGCTGCAGGTCTTTGATCTTCTTGAGGTCGACCGGGATGAGCAGCTTGTGGATGATGACCTGCTTGCCCTTACCGGAGCCGCCCTCATCGCCGCTCTCATCCTTGTCCTTCTTCCCGCCGCCGAGGTCGATCTTCTTCTCTGGCTCGCGGTCAAGAGCGCCCTGCACCTGCTGGAGGCTCTTGTTCATCGCCTCTGCCGGGGCGTCGCCCGCCAGCGTCAGGCCGTGAGCGTAGGTAGTCATGGTGCGTTGGCCGGACAGGGTCAGCGTGGACAGCGGCCCCTCCTTCGCGTCAGAGAACGGGAGGAGGTTGCGGATCTTCTGCAAGCCGCCCTTTACGGCCTCGACCGCGCTACTGAAGGCGGACTTGATGCCGTTTGCAAAGGTGGACACGATCCGTTTGCCGGACTCGAAGAACCACGTGATCGCGCCGGAGACGGCGTTCTTGATGTTGTTCAGGCCGTTGGAGAAGGCGGTGCGTGCGTCGGTGAACTTCTGCGAGATTCCTTGGACGATGTTGCTCATGGCCGTCGAGAACTTCTCGCGGATCTCCGAGAGCTTGCCGCCCGTGAGGTTGTCGATGAAGGTGTAGCCCGCCGTGTACCAGCCCTTGACCGCCTCCATCGCCGCCGCTGCGACGCCGGAAATGCCGCCGCCGTGTTCCTCGTAGGCTGTCTTGATGTTGGACAGCTTCTCGGACACGGTCGCCTTTGCCGCGTCCATGACGGAGCCGATCACGTTCCCGATGCCTTCTAACACCGACTTCGCGACCGAGCCCACCGCCGTCAGCGCTTCCTTGAAGAAGTTGATGACGGAGTTGACCGCATTGCGGAACCACTCACACTTGTTGTAGAGCAGCACCAGCGCCGCAATGAGGGCCACAATGCCGATGACGACCCATGTGACGGGGTTGGCCAGCAGCGCCGCCGTGAAGCTCCACACCGAGGATATGAGCGGTGCGAGCGCCCCTCGCGCCAGTGCGAAGCCGCCCTTGAGTATCTTGAACGCGCTGACCGTTTTTGTCACGACGAGGCCGACGCCGGAGATCAGGGCGATCAGCGTGCCGCCTACGGCGAGGAAACCGCCCACCGCAAGAACGATGAGCATGATGACCTTGACGAGCTCTTGGTTCTTCTCAATCCACGAGCCGACCTTCGTCAGCACGCCCTCGCCCTTGCTCATCAGGTCGTTGACCGTGGGGAGCAAGGAGTTGCCGATGCTCTCGGTGACGTTGTGGATGCGCTGCTTGAGTCGCTCGAAGCGTTCCGGCTCCGTCTCCTGAATGGCGGAGGCCATCTGCTCCGTGACCGACACGCCCTTTCCGAGCGAGCCGTACATATTGACGATGTTGTCCTGCAGGTCGCCGACCTTGTTATACATCAGGTCGATGAGCGCCACGGCCTCGGTGTCGCCGAAGGCTTTCTGCAGTTCCATCTTCTCGGCGGCGTCCATTGTCTCGCCGAACTTGCCCCGCAGGATGTCGAGGATCTCCGGCATACTCAGGAGCTGGTTGTTGACGTCTGTGAACTTGAGCCCCAGCGCCTCGCCGCCCTTGGTGGCGCTGCGGAGGAAGGCTTTGTATTTCGTGCCCGCTTCCGCGCCGCCCATTGTGGCCTGCAGCATACCCAAGACGGAGAGCTGCTCTTCCAGTGGCACCTGCGCCGTGGTCGCCGATGCGCCGAGGTTCTGGATCGCCTGTGCCATGCCGGAGCCGGAGGTCTTGAACGCTCGGACGGCGTCGGAGATGCCAGCCGAGAACATCTCGCCGAACTCCATGTCGCTCAGGTCGCTGTAGTAGTCTTTATAAATGCCGTAGCCTGTGGCAAACAGCGAGGTCATCTCGCCCGCCGTGGACTTCGTCGCCTTTGCGGTCAGGGCCGCGAGGCTTGTGAACTCTGCGACGCCCTCATCAGAGAGGGAGGCGATGCCGCTCTTGATGTCGTAGGCCGCGCTGATGAAGTCCGCCTTCGACGTGCCCGCCCACTGATCGGAGAAGCTGCGTGCGGCGTTTTCGACCGCTTCAAGGTCTTGCACGCCCAGCGAGGCCAGCTCACCCAGCGCACGCCGCGTTTCAAAGGTCGCCTCTACCGGGGCGAGCACAGCGTTTACGATCTGCGAGCCCGTCTCCTGCATCGCCGCGCCCGCCTTTGCCATGTTGCCGAAGGTCTGGCTTGCGGCGTCCAGCTTGGAGACGTTTGCGCCGACCTTGGACGCCACGCCCGCCATCGGCCCGGAGAGGTTGTCGATCATGTTCATAATGAGCGACAGCTTAAATACGGACTCTAAACTCATTTTCTGCTTTCACCTCCAGTTTGAGATAGAGGCGGAAAAACGATCGGCGACGGGAGGCCGTCACTCGGGGAACGCTCGCACGATCGCCCGGGTGACGATGCCCTCCTCAAGCTCCTGCATGAAGCGGGCCTTTGCGACCCATCCGAGGAACTCGTCGACGTCGTCAATCGTTTCGGGGTCAAAGGTCTCTAAGAGAGGCGGAGGCACAAAACGATAGATCTCAAGGAGCCCGCGCTCCACGAAGCTCTCCCGTACCTCCGCGACCCGTTCTCTTAGAGCTTCTTCAAATTTGCCGTACCCGTCAGGCCGAGGATCTCCGTCAGCTTATTGCCGATGGAGATCGCGATGCCGGGGTTCTCCTCCATGTCCTTCGTCAGACGCTCGGCGTCCTCGTCGATGACCGCGTCCAGCATGAACGCCTTGCTCGCCTTGGTGATGCCCTGTGCAGCGGTCTTGATGTAGCGGTCATAGCTGGGGACGGTGGGGCGCTTGAAGTAGTAGGAGAACTCTTTCTCGCTCTCATCGTCCACAGGGACGGTGATGCCGACGCGGTAGAGCTTGCCGCCGTACTTGGCCTTGAGCTGTTCCTCGCTGCTGCGGGCGGGGGTCTGGTTGTTGGTGTTTTCCATAGTGTGACTTCCTCCTTGTTATTCTCAAAAATGTTGTCCTTAGACGGGCGCGACACCGTCCTGATACACGCCGCCGACGATCATCATGTCGATGTCGACGGTGAGGCTCTTGTCACCCTGCGCCGCCTTGTTGCTGCGCTTGGAGAACTTGACCTTCTTCAGCTCGTCGATCTTCGTGCGTGCGCCCTCGTTGGCGTAGGAGACGATGATGGAGGGCAGCTCCATCTTGTAGAAGGGAACGCCCTTCTGCTTGCAGTAGGCCAGCAGATCGTCGTAGTCGTCGCGGAGCATAGAGAGCTTGCCGGACGCCTTATAGTTGCCCGTGCCGTAGCCGCGCGGCTTGGAGCCGGAGCCGTAGACTTCTTCCATCTCCAGCTCGTCGTCGTAGCTGATCTCCTGCACCTGAATGTTCAGGCCGGGGATTTTCAGATCCACGTCGCCCCAATCGTAGGCTTTTCCGTTTACCTTCAGCATTGCCTGTCCTCCTCTCTTAGTTGCTGCTCAGAGCCGAGCGCCCGATGTCGATGACGACCTCGCGGATGTAACCTCTGGAGAGGTAGCGGATGATGACGCTCATGGTCTCATCTTCGAGGAAGGTATCGTAGCAGCTCTCGTCCACGGTGGTCTCGTAGGAGCTGATCTCCTTGTCCTCCACCATGCGGTCAAGCGGCACGCTGATGAACTTCGCCCGCGCGTCCAGCTCACCCTGAATGTCCTCAAGGTCAATGTCGTCGTTTTTGAACTGCAGCGCCTTCTTGCGGGTCTCGCGGATGATCTTGTTCTTCACACGCACGTCCTCGGCATAGCGGAAGTCGCTGCCGTTCTTGCACATCATCTTCGTGTGATAGACGAAGATGTCGTCAAGGCCATCGTACTCGCGGAAGGTCATATAGCCCGCGACGTCCAGCAGTTCGATGACGGTGCTGTCGTAGCCGATGGGAACCAGCTCCAGCAGCTTCGTCTTGGGGAAGCCCAGCGCGTCCTCATCCTTGGTCTTGCCGATGGACACGCTCACCTTCGTCATGGCGTAGCGCCCGGAGGCGAGGCCCGCGAGGTTGACGATCTGCGTGGTGCCGTCCAGCCGTACAAGGCGGCCCCATGCGGCGCAGACCTGAATATCGGAGTTCTTGATCCGCTTGCGGTCTGCTTCCATCTGCAGCGCCCAATCGCTCAGGTCGCCGTCCGCCTCGTCGGTGGGGTAGGCGGCCTCCATGAGAAAGAAGCAGGGCTTGTGGTAGACCGTCATCAGCTCCTTCTGCGCCTCGCTGACCGCTTCCCACAGCTCCACCGTGCTCTCGCCGACGATGTGGACGAACTCGAACTCCTCGCTGAAGCTTTTGATCTTTTCAATCGCGCCCAGCACGTCGCCGTTCGTCATGCTCGGCGCAGTGGTCTTGAGGGTGTAGGTGTCGCGCACGAGGAAAGAGCTGGGCTTCTGATCCTGCGAGCTCGCCTCGGTGAACTTGATCGTCAGGCCCGTGCCCTCGATCTCGTAGCTGCCAGTGACGGGGACGGTGATCTCATCTGAGAAGTTGTCGCCGTCGATGGAGTAGACGAAAGCTGCGGTGTTGAGCCCGCCCTGCGCGGTGAAGCGCACGGTGAGCGCGTAGGCGTTGTTGGGCGAGCCCTGCACAGCTACGCTGCCGCCGCCGTCGCCCGTCTTCGTGACCTCGCCGATCGTGCCAGCGGTGCTCGCGGCGACAGGGATGCAGAACACGCGGGCCGCGCCGCCCTGCACCGCGTCCATGACCGCGTCGGCCAGTGGGGACAGGCCCAGCTTGGACTTGATGGTGCTTGCGCCCATGCTGCCGAGGATGGTGATGGGCTTTTCCGTGACGGAGGGGGAGACGCCGATCTTGATGTGCAGACCGTCGCCCGTTGCCGTGGCGAAGCCGAGCAGTCCGTCCGTGACGTTGCTGCGTACATCTCTAAGCATTACTTCCTCGCCTCCTTGCTCTTGCGCCCGTTCATCGGGCTGTTGTTGAACTTGGCGACGGCGGCGAGGAACTCGTCCTCCGTCATCGCCTTACCGGGCCGCCAGCCATTCGCGGCGCATACGCCCGCATAGGTGGCACGCCCGACCTTGTGCCGCTCACGGAGCTTGTCGATCGGCACAAGCTCCGGCGCGGCAGCGCCTTCCGGCTTCTGTGTTTTAGTCGCCATCTGTAGGCTCCTTTCTTGTGATCTTCTCCACGGACGTCACTCTGACGTCAGTCAGAGGTGCGAAGCCCGTGTCGCGGTAAACGCCGCCGTTGAAGGTGATCATCACCTGCACGGCGACCTGTGCTTTCAGGAGTGAGTCATCCTTGTCGACCCAATCCGCTCCCTCAATCTCAATGGGGACGAAGTTGCCGTCGATGTAGATGCCACGGTCAAGGCTCGCCACGAAGCGGTCGAATATCTCCTCGACTTCATCGTCGGTGTAGCCGCCGATGATCACGCCGAACGTGGTCGTCCGCTCCATGATCTTCCGCCTTTTGTGCAGCGTTCCCTCTTCGTCTCTGTATTTCTTTTTGGAACCGTTTCGGGTGAAAGTCTCACGCTCGAACAAGACCGCGCCGATGTGGGACTCCTGACTCTTCTCCAGAGCCTTCTCTGTGGTAAACGGCTTGGACTTGATGCCCGCCGCTTTCAGTTTGTCGATGAGATATTGCTTGCTTTCCGTGTAGAGCAAGAGATCAATCCTCCTTCTGGATGAACTCCTCGACCGTCGCCTTCATCTCCTGCATATCGTCCTCCGAGAGACCGAGGAAGGGACGGGCCGGGATGGTGATGCGGACTTGCTTCTTCGTGACCCACTTGCCGCCCACCTGAAAACGGAGGGCTTTCTTCTTCCGCGCTCGGATGGTGCGGCCCGGTTCTCCGAACTGATGTGTCGCCGCATACTTGACGTTCGTGCCGACCGCGAAGCCGGAGGCGTCCGACTTGGCGTGGATGGAGTTGCGGAGCTGCGCGGACTGGATGAGCGTCTTGCCGCCCTCTTGCGCGGCGCGGATGGAGGTCTTCCACCTGCGCCCGTCCGGGTCTTTGCTCTGCTTGAACCGTTCCAGCGTCGACTCGCGCACGCCCTCGGCCAGCGCCGCGTTGATGCCCTGCTTGTCGATCTCCGAGAAGCTCCTGATCCTGCGGAGCATCGCCCGCGTGTCGCCGTCGAGTCGGATGCTGTACATGGCCATGCTTCACATCCCCCTCATCTTCTCGCGGGTAAATAGGCGGCTGTTGGACTTGACCTTGAAGCCGCCCGCCGCTGCGCTCGCCGGGTCTTCCGTCTCCGTGCCGATGGACACCGTGCCCTCCGCGACCAGCGTGAGAAACTTGATCGCCGCGTTGTAGCGGTTCAGGTAGGTCTTCTGATCCGTCCCCTCGTCAATGCCGATGCGGGAGAACAGATTGTAGACCGCGATGTCCTTGGAGAACTTGTTAATGACCCTCGGGGCCGGGGCCAGAGGGACGGCGTACCTCTTGGCGAGGTAGCCGTCGATCTCTGCGTCCGCGTCGGCGATCGCCGCGTCGATGATCGGGGAGACCAGCTCTTCACGCTCGGCGGGGTCTTCAATGAAGGTGTCGCCGATGATCGCGTTGAGCGCGTCGTCCTTGACCATATCCCGCACTTCAGCGCGTGTGCTGTAGCTCATGCCGCGCCCTCCTTTCTGCCCCGGGCGGTTTAGGTGGTGGTGCCGTCAGAGCCGTAGGCCATCTGCCAGAAGCCGAAGCCCGCGTTGCCGCGAGAGTCCGCGCCGTAGATGAACTTCTTGCTCATGAAGACGTTGTCGTCGGTCTCGTTGGTCTTGGAAACGAACTTCGCCTTCTTGCGCTGCTGGTAGATCAGCGGCTTGACGGGGCGCTTGGTGCAGAGCAGGAACCAAGCAGAGTCGCTTGCGAGGCGAGGCTCCACATGGATCTCCGCCGTGCCCTGCATGGTGTTCTTCGTGCCGTTGATGAAGTCGGCGACGAGAATGTCGCGGGCGTCCGCTTCCAGCGCGGGCGGCACGACCAGCAGGTCGGGAACCAGCGCCAGAGGGCGGCCCTTGCTGTTCTTCAGGCTCATCATGGACGCACGTGCCGCCTTGTAGGCGTTCATGCTCAGCTTCGCGGTGCCCTTGTTGCTTGCCTTGTCCTTGCCGACAGGGTGGTCGGTAGCGAAGAACGCCTTGCCGTCGTAGCACTTCTCGGTGAAGCCGTTGGCCAGCAGACCGTAGACCAGCTCGTCGGGATGCAGCGCGGCGGACTCGCCGAGCATCTGAATGGAAGGATTGTAGAGGCCGATCTTGTCGTCCTCGACCGCGTTGCGGTCTACGCCGACGGTCAGCTCGAAGTCCTTGTTCCTGATGACATAGGCGGAACCGGAGAGGTTCTGGATCTCGCGCTCGCCGATCCACTCCCTCATGCCGGGGATGTCGCCGAGCCATGCATAGGTCTCGGACTCGCTGGTGCTGGGCACGACGGTCGCGACCTTTTCATAGGTGGGGTGCTGCCCTTCAAACGCCTTATTGAAGATCGTGTTGAAAGCAACATAGATGCCTCTAAGAGCCTGCGGGGTGATAATCATTTGAATGTACCTCCTTACTCAATTAGCCGCCTGTGCCCGTGGCGGCAGCGGCGACGGGAATATAGCCGCCACACTCGACGGCGACGCCCTCATTGTCCACGCGGACGACGATGCCAGCCACGGACGTGCCCGTGGCGAGCGCCGTGACGGTGTGGTCGTCCTCCATGTAGCAGGGCTTGAGAACGTGGGCGGCGGTGATCTTGTTCGCAGAGGTGGCGGTGTTGTCAAAGACGAACACGCCACGAGCAACGCGGACGACCAACTCGCCGTCTGCACCCGCGTTTGCCACAGTCTCCTCGGCGCGGCCCACAGCGGTCAGGTTCTCGGCCTTCTTGCCGGGAATCGCGTAGCCGTCCGCATCCAGAGCAACGAGTGCGCCCTGATAAATGGTGGTGCTGCCCTTCACGGGTACCGCGATGACCTTCGCGCCGTTGGCGATCTCAGGGGTATCTCTTACATCAGTCAGTTTTGCCATGATCTTAGTCCTCCTTCATACCGTACTTCTTGACGTCGTCGGGCGTGACGCCGAGCTGCTTGCAGACCAGCAGGGTGTCGGCGTCCAGTGCGTCGCTCTTGAGAGCCTTGACGTCGCCCAGTTCGATCTTGTCCATCGGCACGATCTGTGGAGCCTTCTCCACGAAGGAGCCGAAGCCCTTCGGGTCACTCAGGGCGTAGCCCTTGGCCCATTCCTTCTGCGCCGGGGTGATCTTGCCCGCCTTCAGGGCGAGGGTGACGGCGTCGTTGGCCTCGCGCTCTGCGTTCTGCTGCTTGAGTGCCTTCAGCTCCTCGGCGAGGTTGACGCCGTCGACCGTGCCGCTCTTGAGTTCCATGATCTTCGCGGTTACGTCCTCGGCGGCAGCACCTGCCTTCAGGCCCAGCAGCTCGCAGACCGCCTTGTTTGCCACGACGTTCTCGGGCGGCTGCTTCTCTGCTTCCTTGAGGCTGCGGTTCTCGGCGAGGCAAGCCTTGAGCGCCTCCATGACCTGCTCCTCCGTGGCGTCCTCGCCCAGACCGAGCAGCTCCGCCAGCTTCTTGATGTCCATAGAATGTTGTCCTCCTTCAAAATTGTCTGAATTGACGATGGGGTTCATCCCCTCGATCGCCGGAGTGTTGGTAAGCGCCAGCGAGTGGAGCCCGACCGCCTTGTTGTCCGCCTTGCGGACGTTCACGACCGGGGAAAGGTAGCGGTACTCCTTGTTCTCAAGGTACCGCGCCCCTCGGGGCGTCCACTCGACGACGGCCTTGATCTGTCCATCCTCCAGCTTCAGCTCCTTCACCCATCCGGCTGCGGGTGCCTCGCACCCTTTGAGCGTCTGGTGCTCGTAGTCGACGACGAGATCCACGCCGCGCTTGGCAATCTGCGCCTTCATCGCCTTGTAGCTCTCCTCGTCCACATCAAACTCACCCTTCGAGCTGACAACGTGGCCGATGGGGAGGACGAAGATCGTCTCCGGCGCTCCCACGAGCTCCACATTGCCGCCTTTCAGGGTCAAAAAACCGTCCATTTGCATCTGTCCTCCTTTGGTGTCGCCGCGAGCCGCACGGAAACGGCGTTAGAGCGCGTGCGCACGCCCCTTAATTGTCGCACCCGTCAAATTACCCTACCGAGAGCAAAACGCGCACAGCGGGGCTCTGTGGCCTTATGGCGGTGTGTTCCCCTTTTCGCGCTCTTGGTACGCCTTTTTGAGCGGCTCGGGGTAGCCCGTGAGGTCTGGCTGATAGCGTACCTTGGCGGGGTTGGTATCGAACTGCGGGTCGGGCAGGATGTTGACGAAGCGCCCGTCCTCCAGCCGCGCCGCCCTCGGCGCTTCGGTCTCCACCGTCAGCCCCCGCTGCTCCATCTGACGCTTGGAGAGTGTCTTGACCGTGCAGCGGCACTTGAAGCCGTTGGGTGGGAACCATGTGTCCCAAATGGGATCGTCCGCCATGAACACGCGCCCATCCATCGCGAGGTGACTCGGGCGGGTCTTCGAGTCGTTGACGGCGTCGTACTGCCAATAGGGCCGCAGTGCCTTGACGCCCGGTTCGGTCATCTGCTTGTAGTGGCCCACATTGTAGGCCGTCTGGATGTTGGTGCGGAAGATGTTCTCGGCTTGGTAGGGCGTGATGCCCTCGTAGCCCTCCACTTCGAGGAAGTCGTTCATATTCTCGCGGAACTCCGCGAGGCTGTTGCCCTCCTCCAGCGCGGCCAGCAGCTCATCGTAGAACTTCTTGAGCACCTGCGCCTTCGTGTAGCCGCTGACCGTAAAGGCGAGGGCGCGGTACTCGGCGGCGATCTGATAGAACCGCGAGGCGGTGACGGGGACGCGCTCTTTGAAGTACGCGACCGCCTCCTCAAAGGTCATATCCTTACGGCTGAACAGCGCGGTGAGTTCATCCATCCTCGACCACCCGCCCCTCAAGGTCGGCGTAGAGCATGACCTTCTGCAGCAGCTCCTCGACCTCGGAGACGTCCATCGCGGCGTAGAGCTCGGCGACGGCTGCGTCGTCCTCCATCAGCTCACGGAGCTGTTCGAGGCTGTCGGCTTTCTCAATCATTTTGAGAACCGGCTCGAACGCACGCTTGAAGCTGCCCGCGCCCTTGCGGAGCGCTGCGGCGGCGAGCCTGTCGATGTGCTGCTGCGTGCCGATCGGTGCGTCGGCTCCCGCCTTGAGGGAGAGCAGCGCGTCGCTCTTGAACGGCAGCACGCCGCCCATGCCGCCCCCGTAGGTGGGCTTTGCGATCTCCTCGCCCTCCTCCGGCTCAGGGATGGAGAACTTCTTGTAGACGAAGCTCGTGGGCACCCGAAGCCCGACCTTTTCAATGAGCGTGCCGAGGATGGTCGCCGTCTGCGTCAAGTCCTCGGACTCCTCACAGTCGAAGCGGATGTAGGGGATGCGCTTGTCCTCGCCGAAGTTGAAGATGCACAGCGGGCGGATGAGGTCGCGCCGGAGGGTGGACGCCAGCGCCTTGCAGTCGGCGACGGTGAGATCGTGCCGGACGTCGTTGTGCGTCTTGCTCTGCGCGTAGCTGCCGCCGCCCGAGTCGGAGGTCAGCGTCTGGCCGAGGATCGCCTTGGAGATCTGCTCGTCGCAGTAGCGGGCCAGCCGCTCATAGAGGTCAGAACTGGAGGTCTTCTCCGTGGTGATGAAGTCGATGCTCGTGCCGTCCGGGATGATGCCCGCCGCGTCGGAGCCGATCTGGATGAGGGCTTGCATGAGCGCCGCCTTGTCGCTGTCGCTCGCTCCCGGTGCGTACTTGCCCAGCCGGAGCGGCAGACCGTAGATCTCGGCGAAGCTGGCCCAGTCCTTCAGGTCGTAGTTCTTGAAGAGATACATCCACGCCACGACGCGGAGGATGCCAGCCCGGGAGGTGTGGCCGCTGCGGGCTTTGTACTTGTGGACGATGAACTTGTTCGCCGGGAGCAGGATGCCCTCCGGCGCGTCCTTCGTCCGCACCTTGAACGAGTCGTCCAGCGTGTCCCAAAAGAAACGCTTCTGATGCCGCGTCTTGATGTCCTGCACCACGACGTGCCCTTCGTCATAGCCCCACAGGATCTCGGAGACGGCGAAGCCCTTGCCGATCGCGTCGAGCAGGTCGTTCTCCACGTCCTCGAAGCTCTCGATGCCGTTGAGCTGCTCTTCGATGAAGTCGGCGATCTCCTTGTCCAGCGGTTCGTCGCCGAATGGGATCACCTCGAAGTCAAGGCCCGTGACGGCATTCTTGCGCGTCTGGAGCTGACTGAACAGATGCGGGTCTTTCTCCTCCATCTCCTCAAAGAGCTCCATCTGCCGAAGCACGTCGCCCGCGTCGGCCTCGCGGAAGATCTCCGCCAGCTTGACAGGCGTCAGGCCGTTGCTGGGGTACTCGCTGTACTTGTCGGAGACCTGCGCTACGGCGACCTCCCGCGTGTCCGGGCGTCTGAGCCGGGTGACAAACTGCTTGAGTCGGTTCATTCCCGCACCTCCTCGATGCGCCGCTGGGCGGTGGAGAAGTATTCGTCATCCAGCTCGATGCCGATGAAGCGCCGTCCCGTCTTCTTCGCCGCGACCAGCGTGGAGCCGCTCCCGGCAAAGGGGTCGAGGATGAGGTCGCCCGGTTTTGTGACCGAGGAGATGAGGTTTGCCAACAGGCCCACGGGCTTCTCGGTGGGATGCACCATCTTGGAGCTGTTGATCTTCGGGAAGGTGACAAGGTCTTTCGGACGGCTGCCGGGGAAGCTGTACTTGCCCTTGACCGCGAAGACGATGTTCTCATGCGACGGGGCAAACGCCGCCTTGGTGTCGCCCATGCCGTGGTAGACCTTATCCCAAATGACCTCGCTCTTGACGTTGAAGCCCGCGATCTTCATCGCGTCGATGAAGGTCTGCTCCACGTCCCAGCGGGTAAAGCAGATCAGGCCGCCGTGCCCGGACTCGCCGGACTTGAGCACGCGGAAGGCGTCGTAGAGGAACCAAATGAAGGGGCTCTTGTCGTTCTTGATGGACGCGCCCGTCTGAGAGACGTAGTTGATGCCGTAGGGCGGGTCTGTGATGATCGCGTCGACGCTCTCCGGCTCCATCTGACGGAGCACGGTGAGGCTGTCGCCGTGGATGATCGTGTTCTCTTGGATGATCATGTGCCTCACCTCCTTAGTAGGCTCCGCGCCGGAAGTCGAGGGCGCGGGCGATGACGCTTCTGTAGTCGACCCTGCGCCCGGTCTTGACGTCCAGCGCCAGCTTGACCGCCATCTGAAGGCCGTCCGGCGCGTCGTCGTTCTTGCCCATCGGGTACTCGGTCATCTGCTTTAACAGGGTCTTGTGTTTCTTGCTGAATTTGATGTAGCCATTCTTCACGAACGGCTGCAGGGACTGAATGCGGGCGTCCTTGTTCTGCGTGCTGTTGATCTCCTCGATGGGGAGGTACTCGCCGACCGCCGCCGCACGCTGCCGCATGATCTCGGCGAAGTAATACTGGAACTGCACCGTCTCCACGCCGAACTTGTAGTAGGGCCGCTTGTACTCCCGCTGGAGGCGTCGGCTCGCATCGAGGGCGTCCTCGATAATCTGATCCGGCTTGCGCTTGGCGATGTCCGCGATCACGACGTAGAGGTAGCCCGTCTGCGTGTCCTTCGCCAGCGCGATGATGGAGCTGGTGTCCGACTTCTTGTTCTTGCCCAGTGACGGGTCGTTCGCGCCGATAAAGAGGAACTTCGGGTCGGAGAAGTCCGGCTGCACCTTGCCCTCGTCGTCCCAAAAGTCGAACCACTCTTCTTGGAAGGTGCAGTTCTCCGGGTCGATGGGGTCGTTCTGGATCTCGCTGTTGAACGCTGCGGGGCCGATGTTGACCCGCTTGCACATGAGGTCGTAGTAGCTCCACTTCTCCTCCCACAGGACTTCCGTGCCCTCCAGCATCGCCTCGCGGTTCGCGTCAAAGAAGGCATAGGCCGTCTCCTCGTGTGCCGCGTCCGCGATGTTGGTGTAGATCTCCTCCCATGCGTCCCACAGTTCGCTGTGTTCTGCCCAGCAGATGACACCGCGATACTTGAACGCCTTGTACTCAGGGCGGGTGGAGACCCACGCCAGCAGCGAGTCATAGTGGAGCAGCGTGCCGATGTAGACGATGTCGGTGTAGGTGTCGCCGCACTCGCTGACCGCTTTTGCGAACCAGTTCTTCATCTTCTGCCGCTGATCCGGCGTGTTGACGTTCTCGTCGTTCTCCAGATCGTCGCAGACGATGAGGTCGGGACGCCACTGCTTGTGACGTCGGCCACGGATCTTCTTGCCCGAGCCGATTGCCTCGATCTTGACGCCGTTGGCCAGCAGGATGACAGAGGACTTCCAGACCTTGCCTTCCAGCTCGCCGAAGTCTTCCTTCAGGGCAGCGTTCTCCTCCAGCTCCGTCTTGATGTCGACGAGGAAGCCCTCGGCCTGTTCCGAGCTGTCAGAGAGGATGATGATGTAGTGCTTGTAGCCGTAGACGGCGGCGTGCAGGTCGTCCTTGAAAGTGAAGGTCGTGCTCTTGGCGTGGCCACGAGGTGCTTCGATCGCACGGCGGCACCCATCCGCGCGACTGATCCGCTTGGCGTCCACCTCCGGGTTCATCCCCTTCAGCACGCCCTCCCGCCATATCCTGTCCAGCTCGCCGTGGAACTTGGGCGACGGGCGGACGAAGTAGTGCGCGAGATAGGCCCGCCCGAAGTATTCAAGATCGAAGGCTCCGAGCTTCCGGCGCAGTCCCTTCGGCCCGGTCAGTTCCTTTCCGGCCCTGAAGTCCTCAAGGAGCTGCGCCCGCTGCTCGGGAAAATTGCCGTCCTTTGTGACGTACTGCTCGAACAGCTCCCGCTGATACGCGCGGTTTGCGACCGTTTCCCGGTCTTCCGGCTCTGTGAGCTTTTCGAGGTAGTCGTTCAGGTCAATCTTCGCCATCTGCCAGCACCTTCTCTCTTGCACGCTCCAGCACGTCGTGAAGCTCGCCAGCAAGCTCAGGGTGCTGCTTGATTGCCGCCATGAGCTCCGTCTCCATCTGCTCGAAGGCAAGCTCAGCTTTTTTCTTCATGTCCTGCCGGACGCGCTTTTCGTAGGTGGCGTTCCGGGCGAGGCTTGCGATGAGTCGCCCCGCCTTATCCAGCGGCATTTCCTGAAAGTCGTCCTCAGCGGTGCTGACTCGCTGCATGAGCCCGTCCATGAGCACCATCGACGCCGCCTTCGTGTAGTCGAGGTCGGGGTGGGCCTCCACCGCTTGAGCGATCGCCTGAGTACGCTGGATGGTCTGCGCTACGCGCTGCGCCGCCTGTGTGGTGCGGATCGCATAACGCCCGATCGCTGACTTACTGATCTCGTAGCCTTCAGCCTTGAGCCATGCCGCCAGTTCTTCATAGGTGTTGGAGGTGTCCGCAAGCCGGACGTCGAGTTGCCCCTTAATATCGTCCGGGAGCTTGTCGATCGTCGAGCTGACCCGCGTCCTCCGTCGCTCCGCCTTAGACATCGATGCCCGGGTCGTTGATCGTGCCCTCGACGAGATCGACGCCCTTGCGGGTGAGCTTGATGATGGAGTCCTTGCGGTAGGCGTTGTAGGCGTTCACCGATCGGTCGGTGAAGGTCACATAACCCGCCTCCTGCAGATACTCGATCGGCTTTGAAATGTCCGGCGAGTAGATCAGGCCGTCAGCGACGAGGGCGTTTGTGATCTGACGGACGAGCAAGGCGTTCTGACTGCCTTTTGCGAGGGCTCGGACGATGTAGCCCCGGATTGCTTTGTTCTTGCTGACCTCCTGCTCGGTCAGCTCGTCAAGGATTGCCATGAGGTCACTCCTCCTTTCCTTTGGCTTTGCCTCCGTAGAGGATCTGGTCGAGCTTGTCCTCGACCCTGTTCATGACCCGAATGTAGTCCTCCCGCGTCACATAGATCAGGGGGAGGTCTGCCTTCAGGTCGTTGAGGTTCTTGTCCAGCGTCTTGATGTCCTCGGCGTTCCGCTTGTCCGCCTCTTCAAGACTGGCGAGCGTCTTCTTCATAAAGAAGGTGAGCGCCCCGACGACGACGGTGCACAGCAGCGACGCCGCCGCGCCGATGAGGGCGGTGATCTGAGAGACGTCCATGTGCCGCCCTCCTTACCGTTCCGCTTCGCCTTCGATGAGCGCACTCTCCGGGAGGGTGATGTACGGCTCGTTCTGCTTGATCTCCAGCACAGCGGCCTCGATGCACTTCGTCAAATACTCGTCGAAGCTGCCGAGGTTCTTCGTGATGACCCGCTGCGCCTCCGGCGCGATCGACGCCTTGACCTCGTCAAAGACCTGTTTGCCCAGCGCGACCAGCTCCTCGCGGCTTGCCTTGCCGCCCTTGACCGCCTCGCGCAGCGCCTTTGCCGTGGTCTGCTCCATTGCGCCCACCGACAGCGTGGCGAGGTTCGCAACGTCCTCCAAGGCGTCGTCCAGCACCTTGCGGGTGGATGCGTCCTCGATCTGCGCGGTCTGCGCCTTCAGCTTGGATGTGCCGAGCCGGATGTAGTAGACCGCGTAGGCCCCGGCGAGGGCCAGCACGGCGAGCGCGACGTTGACCAGCAGCTCGGTCGCCGCGCTCTGGATGATCTCCATGCTCATGTTTGGTGTCCTCCTTTGGATATAAAAATAAGACTATGAGCTATGCTCATAGTCTTATTTTACCGTCCCTTTCAGGAACCTTATATATGTACTGCTTCTTAGAAATGTTGTCTTAGAACGTAGTGTTTTCCGGCTCGTCGCCGTAGTCGAGAAGGCTCATCTGTCCCTCCAGCTTCCCCTCGCCGCAGAGCTGCCGCACCCACCGCTCCGTCACGCCGTACTTGCGGGCGAGCTCGGGGTGGTTGTAGCCGTTGAACTCCGCTTTGATGTGAGCGTCTCGGACAGGGCGAAGGACACTCTCCGGCTTCTGGAGGTAGATGGTCGAGCCGCCGACGACCGAGCACAGCTTGTAGTAGTTCTCGACGCCGATCGTCTCCGCGATGATGCGGTTGTCGCCGTCAGGAACCATGTCGATCGTCAGCTCCTTTACGAGGTCTTCCATGTCCCGCCCTCCGCGTCCTTACTCGGTCACTTTTGTGAAGAGCTTCCCCAAGATACCGAACATCTCGCCGACCGTCACCTGCTCGCTGAACTTCTGCCGCCAGAACTCGGGGGAGTTGATGACGCCAGCCTCCACGAGCGTTTCAAGCCCCTCTAACTGATACGCCGGGAACTCCGGCTCCTGCTCCTCCGGCTCGCTCGGTGCGGACGGCTGGGGCACCTCGAACGCCATGATCTGACCTAACAGGGCGATAATCTTGCTGCCGTAGCCCTTGCCCGGTACGGCCCAGCCCTTGCCGTTGGGGTTGTCGCTTGCGCCCAGCCATTCCACATACTGCGCCGAGCCCCGTGTCACGAGGGAGAAGCGCGGGTCGACGCACCCGTTCACGAGCGCCTCCTTGGAGGCGTATGCCTTCAGGTGCTGGATCTGCGCCCGGACACCCGTGCGCGGGTCGGGGAAGGTCGCCGCCTGTCCTTTGGCGTTGCCGTTCAGCGCCCCGATGCCCGCGTAGTTGTTCTGCGTGGGGAGCACGATGCCGCCGTACTTGAAAAAGCCCGTCTCGTGGAGGCTCTGCGCAAAGGCGACGTCGCCGCGCACGCCCTCGGCCTCGCCCTCTTCGAGGAAGAACTGCGCCAGCTGCTCCAGCGAGCACGCCGGGAGCTGCGGCTCCGCGTTCTTGGATCGGGCGAACAGCGCCATCTGCTGTGCGCTCGCCTTGGCCTTGCCCATGATCTCCGTCTTGCCCGCCTCCGTGGTGGTCGCGCCGCCGTTCAGCTCCGTGAGCTTTGCGGCGACCTTCTGCTTGAACTGCGCCCAATGGGGCAGGATGTACAGCGGGCAGTTCTTCCTCGCGCCCTGCACGATGGAGTCCGGGTGGCCCATCCAGTGGTTGTGCGTGTACAGCTCGTTCACGCTCAAGCCGTGCTTCTTCAGCAGCAGTGCCGCCAGCAGCACGCCGTTCTCCTCAGCCTTGCGGTCTTCCTTGCTGCCCGAGCCGTCCATGATGATCTCGATGGAGAGCGTCGTCTCGTTGCCGCCCGTGGCCTTCCGGCCATCGCCCGCGTGCCAGCCCACCTCGTCCTCTCTCAGGTTCTGCCATGCGTTGATGTCGTCGACGTAGTAGTGGACGCGGGCGTCGTTCATGTTGCCGTTAGGCCACGTCGCACGGGTGTACTGCTCGGCGTCCTCCTCCACGTTCTTCAGGTCGTTGGTGTTGTGGATGGTCACGCCCTTGACCTTGCCCGTGCCGCCCGAGAGCAGACGGTCGGCCTTGTACTGTGCGCCCTTCTTGTACGCGCCGGAGTCCTTGGGCCAGACCGCGCCCCACGGGATGATCTTCTCGTTAATGACGAGGCCATGCTCCGTCCTCGTCGCGTCTGGTGTCAGTTTTGCCATAATGTGAATCCTCCTATAAATTCATGACCGGGTTGTAGACCTTCTCGACATACTCCCCGATGCTGTATTGCTCGCGCCCCTCTGTTTTGAGTTGCTGCATGAACCGATCGGTCTCCACCGCCAGCTTCATCAGCTTCAGGACACCAACCTGCTCCGATGTCACTTCGTGCATCTCCGGCCCCACCGTTGCCATGATCGCCTTGCGGAGGTAGAAATCTGCGGTGTAGACATCCATCTCGCTGAAATCCTTCCACACCTCCCGGGCGAACTTCTTGCGGTTGAGCCGGGGCTTATCAGGTGGGAGAACGCCGTCCGCTTGGAGCTGCTTCTTGATCGCCGCACGCTCGGCCTTCTCCCGCTGCGTGAGGCGTTTCTTCTTCGTCGGCATACCGTCCCCCCTTAACACGCAAGCGGCCCGCCTGGGGGCTGCTGCGCGGCCTTCTGCTGCTCTATGAGGGCCCGCGTGAACTCCGCCGTCTCCACCTGCTGCCGGAGATGCACGGCGGAGGCGAGCACCTGGGCCGTCGAGGTGAGCTCGGAGGTCGTGAGCTTGAGCAACTCCTCGCGGTCTTCCTTGCTGGTGTTCTCTCCCAGGAAGCGCCGGGATCGGACGATCTCGTTCACGGCCAGGACGGCGGCGAGCCTCTCGACGAGCCCCATCGCCCCAGCCTTCCGCCCGCTCACGCCTCCACCTCCGACTCGATCGGGCCGTAGCCCAGCCGATCCCGGTAGACATTCGCCGCCCGGATGACCTGGGCGACGGCTGCGTCGCTCGCCAGTCGGTCGCCCAGGCTTCGCCGCTGCTCCGGCGTCGCGCCATTCTCCCGGATGACCTCCGACACCTCCGCCACGTCCCGGGGCGAGATCTCCGTCAGACGGCGGGCCACTCCGGGCGGGAGCCGCTGATAGTGCAAGCGGAGGAAGATGATCCCGGTCTCCACCACTATGTCCAGCTCCGTGTCCCGGATGCTCTCTTGCATCCGGTGGATGCCTTCCAGCGCGGCCAGGACATCGAGCTCCCGCTGGTTCTCGTTATCCATCCCGCCCGGCCCCCTTCCGCTGCTCTCTGGCAAGGATCGCCTTGAGGCCCTCGATGACCTTCTCGCATTGCGCTATGTTCAGCCATTCGATGCGGTCGACATGGGCCACGCGCTTGACGAAGCCTTGAATGCGGCGCGGGTCGTCATTCCAGCCCAGCGCCTCGCACAGCGCGTAGATCTTCCGGCGCTGTGCGGTGGTGCGGATGTCGCCGCCCGTGTCCGTGCGCTTGTCCCGCACGCTCCGACTCACACTGTCCTTCATGTTCTGCAGCACGCGAGCAACAGTGTTGACCTCGCCCTGCGTCAGCATCTTCATGGACTCCTTGCCTGTCTCGCGGTAGACAACCGCGTGCAGGTCTTCGTCCGTGAGGTGCAGCTCCGGCGACTTCGCGATCGCCCACAGCGTGCGGATGGAGGGCTGTTTGCGCCCAGTCCTTGCTGCTGTCATTCCGTGAGCCCCCTTCCTCAGTTGCCCGCCTTGATCTGCTCCAGCTTGGCGATGTTCACCTCATAGCCGAACACGTCGCTCTGTTTCCACGTTGCGCCCACGGCGTTCACTGTGTCCTCGCCGTACTTCTTCAGAGCCTCCTTGCTGACCTTCTCTTCCACCACGATGCAGTCCGTCATCTGGCGGGACTTGAGACGGCGGATGATCTCCTCCAGCTTCTCCTTCGCCCGGGGCAGCGAGACGGATGTGGAGAGCCGGAAGCCTACCTCGCCGAACGTCAGCACCACCGACTTCGTCTTGCCCATCTCGTCCCTGTGGTCGGTGACGAAGCTCTTGATCTCGCGCTCCAACTTGGCCACATTGTCGTTGAGCGGCTTGCTCTGCTCCTCGGCGACCTTCTGTGCCCCTAAGATTTGCTTCTGCATATCGCTCTGGATCTCGCCCAGCGCGATCTGCGCCTCGGCGATCTGACGGAGGGCGTCGTTCACGTCCTCCCATGAATGGAGGCTCGGGGCCTCGACTACTCGTTTCCTTGCCATGTTTGCGGCTCCTTTCAATTTGTTAATGTTGCGGGCTTTACGCCCGGTAGTCTCGCTTGGTGCGCTTGCCGCGCTCCGGGATCTCGGTGAACAGTGCCACAAGACCCATCGGCAGCGTCAGGAGGATCGCTGTCGCGTCCCGATCCTCCGGCGTCCCGCCATAGGCCGCCATCAGGAGCAGCACGCCGGAGAGCAGGATGAGGATCGCTCCGCTGATGCGTTCTATTCTCATATTCGCTGTCCCTCCTCAAAGCATCATCATGGACGACGCCTGTGCTATGGTCTTCACCGTCACCGTCTCCTCGCCCGTCTCCTTGAGGATGCGTCGGACGTTAGAGAGCGTGCGGTCGAGCAGTCGGAAGCACCCGGTCTGCATATTGCACGCCCGCGCTTTCAACTCCACCAGCGCCTCCGGCTCGATCTGGAAGTCCGTGAGATAGCCCTCCACCTCCGAGGGGGAGAGGCCCCGCAGCGAGGCGTAGAAGTCCACCCGGTTCGCCATACGCACGAGGTAGGTCTTGATCTGCGCCTCCAGTTTCGGCTCGCCCGCGATCACAAGACCCACGTCGCTCTGATCGAACACCGCCCGCAGGATCTCCATTTTCTTCTGTGTGTACTTGCTCACCAGCTTGTCCGCCTCGTCGATGATCAGCAGGTATCCCTTGTTCGTGTTGAAGAACTCCCGGATGCCGTTCACCCTGCGCCAGATCGTGCCGTAGCCGTTTGGGAGCCCGATGCTCCGTTCAATCGCCTCCACAAGGTCGCGGCTGCTCATAGTGTCGTCGCACTCGATGTAGGCCACGCGGGAGAGCTTCGCGTACTGCCGCAGGGCGTAGGTCTTGCCGTAGCCACTGCGGGCGACTACGATGCCGAGGCCAATGTACTCCTGACAGCTCTGGCATACACCGAGCACGGCCTTCGCGTCCCGGCTCTCAAAGAATACGGGCGTCTGCCACGTCTTGCCCTCTGACTTCGCCAACGGCGTCGTCAGGTCGACCGCCTCGCCCGTCTGCCGGGTGAGGAAGTCCGTCAGCTTGCTCTCAAGGTCGTTCGGGTTGCTGTCATACTTGCCCGTGAGATACCGGGAGACGGTGGTGCGGCTGTAGCCGATGTCCTTGGCGACCGCCGCGATGCTTGAGTGCTGCGTCTGGATGTAGTTGTTCACGCGCTGTGCGAGGGGGCTGATGTTGGTGTAGATTGCGGTGCGCTCCGCTGCTGTAACTTCCATGATGTACCTCCGTTATTATTCGTTCATCGCTCTCAAAAGGGAGAGCGCCTTGTCGCCTTTGGCGTTGAGGAAGGTGTCGTCCGTGGCCTTCTTCCGGCTCGTCTTGCTTGCCTGTTCCGATCGGAACATTCTGTCCTTGGGCAGGGAGACCAGCTTCTGGCTCGGCGTGGCCTTGATGGTCAGGTCGATCATGCCCACTGCATCCGAGGGCCTTGCACCGTCCTCGAGCCGCAGCTCGTAGGGGCGGACTCGCTCCTCCAGATACTCCCTGACCTCTCGCTCGTTTCGTTTCTGATCTCGCAGATGCTTCTCCAGTGCCGCCTGAGAACAATGCGGGCCGAAGGCGAGCAGCTCGGCGGACACCGCCTCACAGATCTTCTTGCCGTCCATGTCGTACACATAGAGCTTGGTGACATCGTCGATGTCCCACTTGATGTTGACTTTCTGATTGACGTAGTAGGCGAGCTCCGTGTCCGTGTAGAGTGTGCCGAACTTGTTGATGCCTTGGTTTGTAACGCGGGCGGTCGCCGCCTTCATCAGCAGCATCGCTGCGTACTCTCGGGGTGGAGCTGCCTTTTCATAGCGCGGGCCGTTCTCGAACATCTCGATCGGCGTAACCCATTTCTCGCCCGCGTCGCTCAGGCCGCGATGCTTGCGGGTGTGATACTTGGTGTTCTTCCACTCCGTCCAGACTTCGAAGAACTCCTCCATCGTCAGCAGCTCCCCGCGCTCCAGCATCTGGTCGATGTCCTTCTGCCGCTTGGCGTAGGTCTTGGAGCCTGTCAGCGTGCCCGTGTAGCTCTCAAACCACTTGGAGAATTTCGAGCAGACCGTGGAGAAGAAGCGTTCGATTGGTTTGTCCCAAGGCTGATACGGCAGCGAGCGTCCGACCTCTTGGATGCCGATGCTCTGATAGAAGCCGACCGTTTCCGAGTCAAATGCGAAGTCAAGGTCGATTTTGCGGTGCTTGCGGTTCTGTCCGGTCATGGCCTTGGCAGTATAATCCTTGCCGTTGTCGACGTGCAGGATGTGGGGAACGCCGCCCGGATTGCTGTAGATCATTTTGACCAGCGACTCCTTCAGCGTCTGCGAATTGGCGTTGACGCACGCTACATCGCCGATGATAGCGCGGGAGCGCATATCCAGCCACGCAACCAGCTTCGGGCGCACGGCCTTGATCTTGCCGTTTGGAGCCGTCCACTGCACCCAAAAGTCGAAGGTGTGCTCGTCGCCGACGACATACTCCATGACTTGAAGGCTCGTCGCGTCGCGCTTGCCTTTCATCATCCGCTTGTTCTTCCACTCCCGCGTCCCATTGGCGGCGAGGAACCGGGCAGACTCCGCACCCCGCTGTCCCATGAGGAACTTGATGTACCGGGCCACCGTCTTGATGGAGGGATACTCCTCCCACTCCCGCCGCTCCGCCTCCAGCTCAAACCGTTCATAGAGCATCTCGATCGTGCCGAGGTTCGCCGCGAACCGCTTGTCGAACCAGATGTTCTCAATGATCGCCTTCTGCTCGTCCGTCAAGCTCGGGAATGTACCCGTCTCCTTTGGCTTCCGGCACAGCGCCAGCGCCCGGAAGTAGTCCCGGCTCTTGCCGTCCTCCTTCTCCAGCTTCAGCGCCCATGCGTTCGCCTCCAGCACGTTCTTCATGTAGCGGTACAGGCTCTGTGGGCTGATCCCCAGCCCCAGCGCGTACCTCTCAGCATAGCCCGTGCGGTCAGGGCCGTCATAGTCGATGAAGTCCTGCACCCGCGCCGCCAGCTCTACCGCCTCATAGAAGCGCTTCTTGTTCGCCTCCGTGTACTGGTTCAGGTCGGCGGTGACGTACCACGGCACGGCCTCCTGTGCTCTCTTGTCTATGATGACCTCACTCCCTTCCACCTTCTGCGCGGCTCGCCATGCCTTCCGCGCCTTTGCCGAGAGGGAACTCGTGGAGATTAGCGTCCTGTCTTTACCTCCGCCCTCTTGGGCTTGTGCTTGCGTCCGATATTGTTCAGGATTCCGCTTCATCCTTTGGACGAGCGTGTTGTACTTGACGCTTTCAAAGGTCGCCGCCTCCTCCAGCGTGATGAATACGTCCGGCACTCCGTTCCCTCCCTTCCGTGCGTCATGCCGCGATCGCCCGCTCCGCCTTCTTCGGGTCGAGCGCGAGGGCGGCGATGATCGCCGGGAGGTACTTCTCGCCGGAGCGTGTTCCGTTCAGGATGTAGCTCATGTACTGCGGGCTTGTGCCCACCGTGGCCGCCAGCTCCGCCCGGCTCATGTCCCGGTCAGCCAGCGCCTTCACCACCATCTTCCCGAACGGCGTCAGCCGTTTCTTCGGGCCTCTCATCGCTTGCCCTCCTTTCCCATCGTTCTTAGACTTACTTCCGAATGACCGCCCAGCCCAGCGAGACTGCCACGCCTATGAACGCGGTGACGCTCACGGCGGGGACAGGGCAGCGCATCAGCAGCAGCGCCGCCGCGAAGCCCAGCGTCGCGAGGATGATGAGCCCCGCCGTGATGATGAACGCCGCCGCGCTTTGCGCCGTGCGCCCCGCACGCTTTCGCGCTTCCCGCTTTACTTCTCTCTCAAGTAAGTTGAGAACGAGGTCGTAGCTGCGCACGCTCTGCGCCGCTTCAAAGAATTGCTGCTCCATCCCCGGCAGCGCCCGGAACGGGTCGCGGGGGTTGCCCGCCTCCCGCAGCCGCGCCGCCGCGTTTCGCCGTGCGATGACGGTCGCGCCGATCGCGGTCTTGAGGTCTTCTGTGCTGAACATTCTGCTGCTCCTTTCCTTTGCCCTCCCGATCGTGTATAATGGAGCTGGGCCGCTGCCCGGGGAGGGGGTGTTGTCTATGGCTGATGCTGCCCTTGATGCCGTCGAGCGTGTACTCGACGAGGTCGACAAGAGCCGCGACGTTGACTGGTCTATTCTCGGCGAGCGTCTTCGCTCTGCCATTCTCGACTCTGGCGAGCACGTTGACGCTGGGTTCACCGAGGCCCAGAAGGCGGCGATTGTTGCCGTCTGCCGGGAAACTTATTATGCGGCGTCAGTAGTCGCAAGGGCCTACGCCTTCAAGGCTGTCGAGGCTCTTCTGGAGCGGAGCGGCGAGTGAGCGCTTCTGCTGCGTACTCCATGCGCCCCTCCCTGATCCTCTCCGCCGCCTCTCGGATTGCTTTCACTGGAGGATGGTAGTAGGCGGGAGCATCATCCGGAGCCGTCCGCTTGTCGGGCGGCTCTTTCCCTTTGAGTGGCTCGCCTGTCAGCCATGCCAGCCAGCACGCGCGGCAGCTCACGCCGTCACAGTGGGCGGGGATGATGGGCGGGCACGGTGCGGAGATGATGTCCGCGATCTCGCCCGCCGTGGCCTCCGGGGCCTTGAGTAGTTCAAGTCCTGTCATGCTGCGCCTCCCGGTACTTCTTCACCGCGTGGTTCATGGTGTAGAGGCGGTTCAACTCCCGGAGCAGCCGCTCATACTCCCGCTGCATCGTCTCCCTCGCGTGGCCCGTCAGCTTGCCCATCTGCCCGTCGACGTCGACCGCCATGCGGAACACGTTGCGGTAGATCGTGCAGTCGTTCTCCGGGCACTCGCCGAGAAGCGCCGTCCCGAGCTGGTGGAGCTCCTCCAGCCGATGCGCCGGGATGCGCTCTGTCTCGTGCTGGAAGCCGTTGAACAGCTCGCCGCCGCCCTTGGTGTATTCGTCCACCTCCCGCAGCAGGTGCCGCAGCCGGGAGAGGTCTTCAAAGCTCACGCCCTCCAGCACCGTCTCCCACGCTGCGCCCGCCTCGGCGATCTGCGCCGCATAGTGCTCGCACTCGTTCTCCTGCAGGATCTGTCCGTCCCGCAGCGCCGCAAGGTAGGCCAGCGCCTCATGCCCGCCAAGCAGGGCGGTCAGGGTGTCCTCAGCGTGCCTCACGCCCTCGATGTGCTCCCGCAGCGCTCGCTCGCTCCGCTCCCGGATGCGTAGGTCTTGTGCCTCCGCGTCCTCGTAGAGCTGTCCCAGCGGGCACTTCGCGCAAATGGCGTCCAGCTCCTCCTGCGTGTGTCCGGCCCGGTTTTTGCACCGTTCGTCGCACACGAACGCCAGCAGCTCTTCGGGGTTGCGCGGCATGGGGCCGTCCAGCCGTCCCGCGCCGAAGGTGTCCGGGTCGGTGATGACCTCGCTCTCCGGCAGGAAGCCGATCTGATGCAGCGCCATCTTGAAGCCGTAAAGCTCGTGCGCGGCGGTGCGCGGGTCGGTGTCGGGGTAGTGCTTGCTCTTGACCTGCGTGGCAAGGCGGCGCGTCCAGCCCTCGATCAGGGCGGCGGGCTCCACCGCCTCCTCGGTATAGCTCTCATTCGTTTCCACGGCGGCGGTGTAGGTGGGCGGCTCGTCCGTGATGTCCTCCTCGGACTCCAGCCCCCGTGCCAGCTCCACGGCCACCTCCAGCGTGTCCGCGTCGTCGTACTCCATCGCGCCCCGGTCGATGTCCAGATTGCCCGTGTAGACCTCCGCGTCGATCACGCCGTACTCTCCGAGGGCCGTGCCCTCGTACTCGCGCTTCTCGCGGTCGTTGAACTTGACCACGAGGAAGCCGTTGATCTTCTTGATCTTTCTCATGCTGCCGTCATTCCTTTCTGCCCTGCCATCTTCAGACCGGGTGGGGCAGTTCCCGGTGACGCCCTTCCGGGCGTTTCGGCTTAGTGGTGGGTCGCTTCAAAGTTTTCGATCGCCCAGCGGTTGCCCGTGGCGTACACGGCCCGCCGCGTCCGCTCCTGTGGCGTTTCCCGCCTCGGCATGGCCGCCAGTGCCTCCATCATGCCGCACCTCGGGCAGATGTCCGTCTGGTTGTCCGCTCGCGACAGCGCGGGCGGCTCGTCGTATGCTCGCCCACACAGTGGGCAGATGTGCGGTTGCTCCTTCATGCTGCTGCTCCTTCCTGCAAAGCTCATCCGGCCAGTGGCGGGATGACGCGGATCGTGTCGTGGTACTTGTTCAGAATGATCAGCTCGCCGTTTGCTTTCTGCTTCACGACCAGCCAGTTCTCCGGGGCGAGGCCCGCTTGCCCGAGCCGGATCTTCTGCTTGCGGGTGGGCTTCTTGCCGCGTCTCATGATCTGCCTCCTTTCCTTTTCTCGGCGTTTGTGGTAGAGTAAAAGTGAACGGCGAGGGTCGCTGAGAAATGAGAATCAGAACGACTTCCTCTAAAAGGATCTGCGGTGCGCCAACACCTGCCGATTCCAACCGCGCAAGCTCTCTCGACTTCTTTCGCTATGCTTCGGTTTGTAAACTTTCGAAGCATCGGTGCTGCTCTTGCGGTACTCCCATACGGCGGCGAGGCGTCCGCCGTGTGGTGCTTTGCCCAATTTGTAACGCCGGGAATGAATTGAAGTAAGGGGGGAAGACCCTCGCCGCTCGCTTTTACTCTACCGTTCGCCGATTTGCTATTTCCTTTTCGGTCGGGGTGTGCTATGATTTATTTTGCTTTATTCATAAACCACTTTTCGCACTTAGTATAGCTCGCATTTACGAGTTTGTCAATAGTTTTGCGTGTGAATTACCCGCAATTTCGAGGAGGTATTTTTGTGTTCAGTGCCCTACTAAAAAAACTACGCTCTGAAAAGAACCTTACCCAAGGCCAGCTTGCGAAAGAAGTTGGCGTTTCTCCCGGAAACGTCGGCGATTGGGAGACTGGGAAAAGCAAGCCGGGGTATAATGCGCTTGCTTCGCTTGCCCGAATTTTCGAGGTGTCCGCCGACTACTTACTCGAAATTGAACCGTCCCCCGCAAAAGCGAGCGACGACCTCTTCGCCCATCAGAAGACGGCGGGTTTGATCTGCGACGGCTCGCCGCTGGAGGGCGAGGAGGCCGATCTGATCGCCATGTATCGCCTCCTGCCGGAGGAGCAGCGGGAGGACATTTTTGACCTCGTTCATCTCAAATATCGAAAGCACGTCGAACGGAAAAAAGAGTCTATTTACTGGACGTATCACAACGGCAGCTCCGCAACAAAAAGCGGCCCCGCCGAGGACGCTGAAGCCCAAGGTGGAACCGCTTGATTTTTTGCGCTGTTTTGATTTAGTTGTAAATCTGTTTTCTGTCACTTTGCTTTTTGAGTGCCAGCCGCCCGAAAACGCCCGAAAACCCTTGAAAATAGGCAATGTGACATAGGTGACGCCGATTTGAAAAAATGTCACATTGCTCGCCGCCTGTTTTGGCCCGGTTCGCCGCCCCGCCGCGCACGCCTCGCACGGCCAGCGCACGCCCTAATCCCCGCCGATCCGCGCCGAAAAGCCCCGTTTTCCCCAAAACTCGCACGCTCTAACGCTCCGTTAGCACGCTTGCCCCTCTTGCAATCCGCCGCCGCGTCTGCTACAATAGCAACATGAGCCGCGAAGCTCTCGTCCTCTTGGTCTGCTGCTGTGACTTCCGGGACAGGGCCGAGCGGCTCATACCATCTAAAAGCCTCAGAAATGCCGTTATATGGGCGTTTCCGGGGCTTCTTTGTATTCTGCGTATGTGTGCGCCTCGCCGCGCCGCCGCCGTTGTGCGGCCTCGTGGGCGTGAAAAAAGCGCCGACCGCCGCCGACGCATCCTCATCTCAAGATTGTTGATAATTCGCGCCTCCGTCCCGCGCCGAAAGTCGCCGTTTCCCGCGTATTTCAAGGGTTTTCCCGCCGTCTCCCCCCTCATCCCGCCTTATCCCACATTTCTCAAATATCCTGTCTCCCCACAACCACCTTGGACAGCCGGGCCAAATCCATAGGCCGCCGGGACTGGGGGGAGAGCAGCACATGGGGATCCTCCCCAGGGGAGCGGACCTTCTGCACTTTTTCCAGCAGCCGCCGCACGGCATTGGTCAGCAGCATGTCCCGCTCCGGCAGATGCAGCAGCCCCCGCTCTAAATCCACCTGGTCCCAGGTGAGATTCACCAGCTCCTTGCCCTGCACGCCCATTTGCCAGCTCATCCACAGAGCAATGCCCGCGGCGGAGCTGTCCTCCTTTTGAAGGACCTGCCACAGACGGAATTCATCGAATTGCTGCCCTGCCTGTGTTGAACGCTTTTTGTGCGGGGTGTCCCCGGCAAAGCAGGCTTGGAAGGTGGAGACCGACAGACCGCTGACCCGGACGGCATAGGGCCAGTCGTGCTGCTCCAGCTGGCGGAAAAAGTAGTCCCGCCGCAGATCTTTCAATTGGAGCTGAGGCAGGCCTCCCGCAGTCAGGGCATTTCTGGCAATGCGGGAGACGGACTCCGATCGCAGAGGTTCCCGGAACTTATCGGAGATCACCACATAAGGGGACACCGCGCCGCCATTTTCGAAGCGGGCAGCGAGGCATCCGGCAGTCTCTTCCTCCAGCGGGACCGTCCGGTCCTCCAGAAACAGACTCCTCTCCTGGAAATCCACTTGGGCCCATTTCAGGGCGACGATCTCCTCCCGGCTGAGCCCCTGAAGCCAGGCCAGGCGGAGGATGAGCCCCGGCAGGTCCTCCGGATGCTGGTGCAGGAGCTGGCGCATATTCTGTTCATCCGGCTGGCGGAACTCGTTTCGCATAATGCCTCTCTTGGCGGGCGGCGGCAAAAGGTTATCCTTATGTAACAAATCAGAAGAATGATTTGGATTTCCGGATAACGCAAACGCTGCCCTCTCCCAGCCAATGGCTGGAAAAGGGCAGCTACCTTTTATCATCCTTCACCGCTTCCGCAAAAACTAAGTATATTACACTTAGAATTATAAGCATAACATTTCGTTTAAGTCAAGCATTATTATGCGTAAACTGATGATATTATATTGAGGAGTATATCATCATGCAGGGAAAGAAGCCGCTGAACATCGCAATCGGAAGACGGATCCAGCAGTCCCGGGAGCAAGCTGGGCTGACGCAGGAGGAACTGGCAGAGCGGATTGACCGTTCCACGCAGTTCATCTCCACAATCGAGCGGGGGTTGGCCGGCCCCTCTCTGGAAACTGTGATTCATCTTTGTGAAGTTCTCGGAACCTCCACAGAGTGGATCCTGCGGGGCAGGGCCCTCCTTCCGGACTCCAATCTGCTGGCAGCCTCCGTTATGGAAAAGCTCTCCGGGCTCTCCCCTGCCCAGCTGCTTCTGGTTGACCGAATGACCAGCGATCTAATCAAATTGCTGCAAATGAAGGAGAGCGGTGACGAATGAGCTCCTCTCCCTCCAATATGGAGGAATTGATAGACGCATCGCCTTCCCCGCAACACCGCTGCATGAAGTTCACAGGCCGGCTGCAAAGTCTATGGCCGTTGGCCTGTCAAGATAAGACCGGGAGCCATTCTCCGGTGTTATGCCCCCCGGAGATCATCAGTCCGGAAGTATATCCCATCGGCCAGCCGCTCTTTACAAACGCTTCCTTACACAGAATGCTGAAACATAGAATTCCTTAGAACAAGAAACGCTCAGATGGGTGCATAGAAGCAGCTCCTCCAGCTTACAGCGTGATCCGTACAGCAAAAGCCAGCACCGGACAGGAAATATCTTGCCCGGTGCTGGCTTTTGTGCTTCTTTACTATCTCTGCTTGAGGTGGGTCTGTCAGAACCATGTTGTCTGTCCGCAGCAGCTCTGCCCGGCTTTTTCAGGGCCTTTCGCCCGGGTCTTCACCAGAGCGCTCTTATCGGATGCCCGTTCCCATTTCTGGTACATATCTGATGGTATGCCATCTCTCACATCAGCCATCTGCTCATGTCCGCCATTATTCACGCTCCGCCTTGCTATGCGGCTGAAGAGCCGTGGGATGCTTCGCCTCAGAATACGCCCTGCTCCATCATGGCCTCAGCCACCCGCTTGAAGCCGGCGATGTTGGCGCCCGCCACCAGGGTGCGCCGGAGTGTAAACCGGCGCCTTTTGATCTTGTGCCCACTCTGGCTGGAGTCTGCAAAAGTATTCCTGCTCTGATGGCGGCAATGCAGCCCCCCCTTTCAGGACGGCAGTTCTTTTCTGCCCAGAAATAATGAAACAGGCCGTCGGCTGCAGCCGGCGGCCTGTTTTCAGTTTCTCCGGTTATTGATACAGCTTCGGGATCCGAAAGCTCTGCTCGCCATTTGCCTCATCCGTCACGGTTCCGGCCGGGAAGTAAATCACCGGATTTCCCTCCTCGTCCACCTCGAACTTCGTGGTCCCGCCGATGGTCACATAGTCGCTCAACGGCGTGTTGTCCTCAATCGGGAAGTAGCGGACCTCCGGGTCCTTGTCCATGCGGTTGGCCATCTGCATCGTGATCGTCTCCGTCAGGTAATTCACATAGTCCTCTCCCAGGAGCTCCTCCAGCGTGACGTCCTCCTGCTGGGCAGACGGTTCTTCCGTCTCCGGCGCAGCCGCCGATTCCTGCGGCGGAGTCTCCGGATCCGTCCCCTCACTCTCCGCGGCAGACGCGCCGCAGGCAGTGAGAAGCAGCATACAGAGCAGCAGTGTGAGGAGCGTGGAAATCTGCATCCGATTCTTTTTCATGATGAATTCCTCCATTCCATATTCATCCGCAGCACCCGTCCGGGCGCCTGTTCCCTTTTGATACCGATACCATAAGCCCTGTTTCCGGCAAAGCAGCCGCAAAAAGGCATCATTGTTGCATCATTTCCCTTCTGCGGCACGGGAGGCCGGTTCCTCCCCGGAGAGGTTCCACACAAATCCCATCAGCTCCACACTGACGCGCCCGCTGCGGCCCTCCACCTTCCATCCGGGGCCGGGCCGTACTGTCAGATCTCCAGCCTGAGACCTCTGCGGAAGGCCTGTCCAAGCGCTTCCGCCGTGCCCAGGGAATCCCTTGCCGAGCGGAGTGTGGAGTCGATCCACACCGGCAGCCCCGTGCCCTTGTCCACCATCATCCAATGGTCATCCCGGTGCTCCGGGCCGCCCCGCAAATACAGCATACCGGCGGCCAGACTGCCGTCGGCCTGGATATACACCACGCCGCCTCCGCCTGGGCCTTGCTATGCTCCTCCGTCTGTTCCAGCAGTTGGGTGGCGGAATAGGCGTCCAGCTCCGGATACCGGATGGTCCTGCCCAGCAGCTCCAGCTTTTCCGGCAGCGACGCCTCCCCCGCCGCCAGCTGCCTTTTGCCCCCTGCGGAAGAGCAGGTCAGTAATTTATTCCCACAATGGCCAGTCTGCCATCGACAACACTGAACACCACATTGGGCCTGCCGCTGGCGGACAGGGCAAATCCTGCCTTGCTGGGGGCCAGCCCCCCGGGGTCCGCCCCGGCGATCTCAGAGACCAGCTCTTCTGAGAAGATCCGGTCCGCTTCCAGTGCGATCAGGTCCTCCCGGGACTCCACAGATTCCCCTCCATCGGAAAAGCCGATGTACAGCGGATACGACGCCAGGTCCGCCAGCGCCTCCAGATCCTTTTCCGCCACTGCGGCCTGGATCTGCTCTGCAAATGCTGTAACAGCCTCCGTATCTATGGAAAAATTATCTGTATACTGGGGCGCTTCCGTATCCGCACCGTCCTCCTCAGGGGTCCGGCCCCCATCTTCTCCAGCGGTCTCCTCCGCGGGCTGCTCCGCCTGCGGAGAGCTGCCCCCCTCCGGCGAGGTGCTGCCGCTCTGGCCGCAGCCTGCGAGGGACAGGCACAGGAGCCCTGTTAATGCCAAGAAAATGAGCTTCTTCTGCATCGTTTATGATCCTTTCCTCAAGATGTTTGCCGGCGTCATCCTCTGTGGGACTCCGGCTGTCTTATAAGACGCCCCAAAGGGCAAAAAAGTTTTGGCGGCCGCTTTTCCTTTTCCACCTCCGGAGGATCACGCCTCCGGAATGTCGCCGGCGCGACCGCTGGCCACGAAGAGTCCCGATGCGCCATCGGAGGCCGTCAAAAGGTCGTGGGAGAGGCAAATGCCTCTCCCACGGCCTTTGGGGAATCAAATTCTGCCAGAGTACGCGCTTACTTGGTCACCTCGCCGCCGGGGGCAGAGTGAGCCGTAGACCAGGCGTGCTCCAGAGCCGCCCAGTCGCGCTGTTCCAGCTTCTCCGTCCACTTCTCGACCTTGTCACCGCTGACGGTCACCCAGGTGTAGTCGTGGCTGTTGGTCGCCTCCTGCATGTCGGCATAGAACCAGTCCTCCGGATTGTTGTCGGGCCAGGTGATCATCTCGTCCTCGTCCAGCAGCCGATCCTCATCCGGGCTGCGGCCCAGGGCGCGGTTCACGATCACGCAGGCCTGTGCCCGGGTGATGTTGGTGTTGGGGCGGAAGGTCCCGTCATTAAAGCCCTCGATCAGGCCCACGCGGGCTGCCGCCTCTACGTACTCGGTGTACCAGGCGTTAATATCCACATCGGTGAAGTATCCCTGGTAGTCCTCCCGGGTGGTCTCGAAAAAGCCCACCGCGATCTTGGCAAATTGGGCGCGGGTGATCTTGGCATAGGGCCGGAAGGTCCCGTCCGAGAACCCGTCGATGATGCCCATGTTGGTCAGGGTGGAGATGGCGTTGTTGCACCACAGGTCGGAGCTGCAGTCCGTGTAGTCGTTGACCTGGCTCCAGTACTCCTCCCGGGTGTCGTCCGTCAGCAGGCGGAAGAAGATGGTGGCCACTTCACCCCGGGTGATGGTGCCGTAGGGCTGCAGTGTGCCGTCGGAGTAGCCGATGATATAGGAGTAATGGTCCTCCGTGTTCAGGGTGGGCCGGCTGCTGCCTCCACCGCCGCCTCCGGTGCTGCCGCCGCCCCCGCTGCTCTCCTTCTCGTACACCAGCACGAAGGGAGAGAAGCTGCTGGCAGTGAAGACCAGATGGTCGCCGTCGCGGGTAGCTTGGATCTTTTCCACAGTATGCGCGGTACCAGCCAAGTCACCTGTGTCGCTGGCGCTCTCACGGTCCATGCCGGTATAGTGTACCAGGTAGAACGCGCCGTCCTCGTCGGCGTTGGCGGGCATGGGCCAGTAGATGGTCAGCGCCTGCTGGTTGCCCAGGGTTACCACGGTGTTGCCGTTCTGGGTGTCCACCAGGTCCAGATAGGCCATCTCGTACTGGGGAGCGGATAGCGTGTTGTCCGTGGCCGCGACTTTTGCAAGGGCGTCAGCGCCCATGGCGGCATCGAACGCGTCGCTGTTGGAGACACTGTCCACCAGCAGCTGCACGCGGCCGGGATCCACCTGGACCTCACTGTCATTGACATAATAGGTCACATTGCCGTTGTCAACGGCAGTGATCTGATTCGCGTCCACAGTGTCGGCGCTGGTCACGATCTCGTTGGTGGAAGTGCCCTCGTCTGTGACGCTCTTGACCAAGAGATGGCCGGTACCGATATCGACGCTGCAGACGAGCGTATCACCGCCGGCGGAGAACACCGCCTGAATCTCGCTCTGGTTCAGACCGCCGTCGTAGATGGTCATCTCATAGTTGGCAGAAACAACGCCCTCTTCCATTCGGATGTTGTCGGTAGTGATGATGTTGCCGTCATCTGTGAACTGGAGCCGGACCTTGACGCCTTCATTTTCACCCTCGATTTGGTTCGGGCTCAGGCTATATACATAGCGGCTCACGTTGCCGGTTGCATCTCTCGAGTAGACGCCCTGGTCCATCAGATCCCAGCGGCGGATCGCCGCACCAGTCTCCTGGTCATAATAGTAGAAGCTCAGGTAGTTCGCCAGGTTTGCAGCCTGCGTCAGGTCCACGCCATGGCTGGTGAGCCACGCTTCCACAGAGTCGGGCAGATCGATGTGATAACCCGGCTCCGGCAGGCCCTGTTCCGTGCTGCCGACAAAATCGCCCGCATCGTCCAGCACACCGCTGTATCCGGTTCCGCCGGTGTAGATCACAATGTCCGCCGGCGTGATGGTGATGGCATAGGGCTTCACCTCCACGGGGTCCGCCGGGACCTCCACCGGGGGATCCTCCGGATGTTCCGTGTCCGTGACTACCACGGTGTTCACGATCTTCTGGTTCACATCGTCCAGTGAGGTCTGATAGCTGGCGTACAGCGTTGCATAGGTCCAGCCTTCGACAATAACCGGATTGGTGACCGTATTGCCCTCCTCATCTGTCAGCGTCACACCCTCCAACTTGTCAGTCACATCCAGGGTCAACGTCTCATCCGTCATGCTGGCAATGGTGATGGTCCAAGTGATGGGATCGCCCACGGTGACAGAGGTCTGATCCGGCTCTTTGATCACCATAAAACGGCCGTCTCCGGGATCGGGCTCGGGCTCTTCGGGAGTCGCCTGGAAATCCCAGCGCCCGTACAAAGTGGTGTCGGCATCGATGGCAGAAATCGTTCCGCCGTAAGGGACACCGACTTTGTCATACCAGCCGATAAAATACCAGGTCCCCTGCTCGTCTGAAACCTGCAATTCACTGGGCGGCTGAATGGTGTAATCGCTGCCGGCAGCCAGTGTTTCCGTTTCAGGCAGTTCCACGCCCTCCGGGTGATCACCGGACCACGCATAGGTAACCGTGACCTGGGTCGGCACGACCCCTGCGGGGTGGAAGGTCACAACAAAGAGATCCCAATCCTCTACCGGGTCTCCGATCTTCGGAGCATCACAGTCCTCATAGTTGCAGGTCCAGCTGGGATCCCCATAGCCTGTATCAGGTGTTGCCTCCAAGATATCGCCTTCGGCCAGGCGATACTCGCCATCTGCATTAACCTCCACGATTGCCGTGTAGGTGGTCTGCCCATTGCTGAACGTGCCGTTTTCCGCAAGGAAAATCACCGAGATGGTATTCACTGGCTCCTCTCCGACCTTCTGGAAATACGCTGTGAAGGTGGTGTCCTCGTCGTAGGGCAAGCCTGCCAGGGACTCCATTCCCGCGTCCGTGTCAGTGCTATGATAGTAGTCATCGGTCCACTCCACGAACTCATAGCCCTCTTCTGCTGTCGCCACAGCTCCCGTCGGAGAGGCCATGCCGGTCTGGTCTCTGGTGACGACTTCTTTCTCCGGGTTCACAAAGCCCATAGAGCCATCGGCACTGACATAGGTGAAGACAATCTGGTCCTTGTCGGGGGTCCCGTCGGGTTCGTCGTCAGGACCCAGCTCGTCGATGTCATAGTAGACGTCGATGGAGTTATGGCCTGCTTGGAGAGTCTCACCGTCTATAATCTCGACATCGTTCAGTTCCGCCCGGTCAAAGATGTATGTGCTACCGTTATAAGACGTACGGTCAGTGTTATACAGCCTGCTGACCGGCGTGCCTGCCGTGGACGGCTCATCCTTGGGATCGGTCTCTGTTTCTTCATTCCCATCTCGGTCCACATAATGGTACACGACAGTGTATGTGCACTCGTCGGGCGTCACCGTGCCGTCGGTGGTTGCGGTGAAGACAACGTTGTGCTCAGGCATGTAGAACAGGCCTTCAATAATGTCGCTTTCCTGAAGGTCATTTGTAGTCCATTCAGTAGCGTCTTCTGCCTGCTTCTTGATTACAACGGTTTCCCCGTAGGTGTAGGACTCTGGTTCAGCGTAGAGAGTCCCGTCCAGATAATAGGTTACGGTAAATTCCCGTTCTGTGCGCGTATACTCCGCTCTATACGTAATGTCCCCGGTTACAGTATCCGCTATTTCAGGAGACCATCCGGTAAACTCATACGAATAAAGTTCGCTGGGTTCTTTAGTCGGATCCTCAATTCTCGGTGTCTTATCGCCGTAAGCCAGCCCGGGAAATACGGTCTGGGGACTTGTTGTTGTGCCGCCATTCAAGTCGTAAGTCACCGTATAGCTGTTGAGCTGAGAGAAGCTGCCCTTGATCACAACAGCATGATCGGGCATTGTAAATGAACCTCCACTCAGCGCAACATTTTCAGAATACCAGCCGCTGAAGCGGTAATCTGTGACATCCGGCATCTTTGCCAGTTCCACAGTCTCACCGTACTTGCAGGTCTGTTCACCCGGCACCTCCGGCGCACCCGCAGGGACTGTACCTTCATACTCATACGTCACTGTGTACTCGTTCCGGTCGTAGTACAGCCTCAGCACCAGCGTGCCGTCCTCGGCGATGATACCGGAGGAATTCGAACGGCTTTCATTATAAGTGAAGCCTTCGTATTCCTTGATTTCAGCAGTGGCAGTATCTCCGACAGTACCAGAGGGTGTCAACGTATCAGCTGCAACGATCGAGTAGTTATCATCTTCCAAATTCTGCTGATAGTACTCTACCCGATAGCTGGCCGCTGTGGATCTCCACTGGGCGTGCAGGGTCACATCGGTGTTTTTGATAGTGATGGCACTCCCCGCCGCATAAGGCGTTCCGGTGCCGTTCTTCTCGGTGTTCCACCCGGTAAACTCATACCCCGGCCGGGTGAACATGTTTTGGAGCACCATGGCCTCGCCGCCGGTGATGTAGTACTTGCTGTCTGTGACCGTACCGTCGGCATCATCGGCGTTGGCATCATACAACACCTGATACGTCTCCACCGGCGCTTCGGGGGACTCCGTCAGCTCCAGAGACTGATTCGGCTTCTCATCCACCATGTAGCCGCTCAGACCGGCCTTGTGTTCGTCCGTGTCATTTGTCACATAGGTCTCGGCGGCGCTCCAGCTGCCGTTTACATCGGGCTGGATGGGGAACGTCAGGACCAGCTTGCCGCCGGACCAAGTGACGTTGCCGTTCTCAGTAGTCTTCGTCACCGCGTTGGCTGTGTAGTCAAAGCCCTTCACAGTGATGGTCTTGCTGTCGGCATTTACCACAGGGGTAACGCCATCAAGCGTCTGCAGAGAATCCCAGGTATATTTGCCGTATTGGTCCTGCCCAGTGACCTTCGCATACTGGACCGTCACCGCATCGGAACTGCCTGTCAGCCCCTCCGGGAAGGTGAAGAAGTCCGACAGCGTGTCGGACAGCACCGTGTTCGCGCCGGCCGCCACCTTGGAGGTGCTCACGTTATCGGCGATGGTGCTGAAAGCGTTTTCCAGCTCCTCGGCATCGTCCGCCGCGAAGTAGTAGTTGCCTTCCGTCACGCGGCCGCCCAGTTTGCAGTCATCCCAGTCTTGAGTGCGGTCCCCCCTCCAGTTTGTAACTTCGGCATTCGGATAGTTGGAGGACACACCGTTCATGTACTTGTTGAAGCGGCCGTCCGTATCGCTGGGGTCCGCATCCTCAAACATGCCGATGGTGTATACCGTCACCTTATCGTCTTTCAGGTCTTTGGCCAGATTAACGGCATTGGCCGCTACACCACCACTCCAATTGCTAAACGTGCTGGGCTCACCGTCAGTAAAGACCACCACGACCTGCTTGGCTTCCTCACGGGCACCACCCAGTCCATGCTGCCGGTCGCCGTCCAATACCCGCTGCGCCTGGTTCAGGCCAAAGTCCGTCCGCGTGGAACCGGCAGCAGCCAGCTCATTGACCGTATTTTTCAGACTTTGGACATTGCCTGTCACCGAAGTCAGATCCTGCACAACCTGGGAGTAATTATAGGTATTCCCGTCAGACCTATAAGTATCGTTTCCTATCTGATCGCTCTCATTGCCCGAAAACTTGACAATACCGAGCCGGTGGGTCACATCGTCTTCATTGGTAGCCGGGTCCCCTGTGGCATTTGCGGTCACCTGGTCGATAAAATTGCCCACAGCATTCTTCATGGCCGCAATCTTGGAAATTGAGCCGCCGCTTCTGCGTATGTAGAGGACAGTGTCTTCAAGAATTGCGGCATTCTGGCTCCGGGTCTCATTACCAAGGTAATGACGGCTACCACTATCGTCCACGTAGTAGAGCGAATAATCCCGGACAAGTTCAAATTCGTCCCAATCCCAATACCGGTCGCTTCTCTCCCGCTGGACTGCATAGTAAGATGTCCCGTCAAAATAATAGTACTGTGACTGGCGGTCTATATCGTTATAGGACCAGTTCCGCTTAGATGTCGCCTCGTATGTATACGAGGTGATGTTCTGATCCATCGACCCAGACAAGTCCAGCACCAGCACAATATCCAGCGGTGTGGTCTTGCTTCCCTTGGTCACCTCGTTGGTGACATAGGCCTCCAGGGTCAGGGAATAATTTCCGTCCTCATCATAGTTGACCGTCTTGTCCACCACGACACCGTCGTTGCTCTCTGTGTGGACCCGGTCGCTCCCGTTGCCGCCGCCAGGGTCTTCTGCCGCCAAGGCAGCAGTGGGAACCATTGTCAGCATCATACAGAGGACCAGAAATGCTGACAAGATCCGTTTCTTCATCACTTCTCCTCCTTTTATATTTCAGTGATCTTATATGTAAACATCCTTATGGATGGAATGACCGGTTCCCTCCGCCCACCCGGCGGCCAGCTGCTCCGTGTCCAGCATCCGCTCGTAGGACTGCTCCGCCAACAGGCGCACGCCGCGCTCCACCTCCGCCTGGGTAGCCAGATACAGCTTCCGCAGGCACCGGGGCGTTCCCTTTTCCTCCTCTACCCGGGCGTCATGACACAGGGTCTGGATCTCCTCCGTACCGCCGCTCCCCGCCGGTACGGACCGGCAGGCGCCCGGCCCGCACCCGCTCAACGGTCACCTGAGGCAGCTCCCCCACCCGGATGCCCGCCAGGGCGAATATTTTCACCAGCAGGTAGGTCCGCTCCTTTTCCAGTATCCTGGCAGCCTGCAGCAGCCGCAGATACTCCACCCGGCTCAGTTCCGGCTGGAGGCCCTTGTCCGCCTCCAGCTGCCCCACCAACTGCAGGTCCCGCCGCCCCATGTACTCCATCAGCCCGTTGGCGGCAGACAGGTGGGTATTCACGGTGCTGGGGGAATACCCTGCCTCCAGCAGGAATGCTCGCCAAGCAGCCAGCGTTCCCCGTGAGATCTGCTTGTCCGGGGGCAGGTAGTCATAGAGGGCCCGCAGCTTGGCACTGTACATCTGCACCGTGCCCTTGCGGCGTCCCCTGCCGGACAGGTCCGCCAGATAAGCCCGGATGGTCTCCATGCTGAGCTCGGCGCCGGGCCAGTCCGGTGTGCGGTGTGTCTCCCGCGGCTTCAGAGCCTCTGGACTCCTCATCTCCCCGCCTCCTGTCAACAGAATCGCCATTTCCTCCTGTAAGGGACCGAAACGGGGCCTGCAGACCAGGGGCAAATGTGCGCAAAAAAGCCCGCGCAGGCTGCGCGGGCTCAAAAATGGCGCAAAGACAGCAGCCGGACAAAATTCGACGCTTTTCCGGCCATTTTATGCTGCCCAAATCGGTAAAAGCTCTTGCGGCTGGCGGTGCTTTGTGCTAGAATTTGGTTACTGTTAAAATCAATTATGTATATCTAGTTATTTTTTTGCAGCCATCCGCATCGGAATGGCGATTCTGTCCTATTTCTAACAGACCAGCCCCAGCCGTGCCAGAGTTCCGGCGTGCTCGGTGCCCGTGGAGATCAGGTAAATCCGGGTCGTCTCAATACTGGAGTGGCCCAGGACGTCCGCCAGCCTGGCCACGTCCCGGCAGACACGGTAGAACGTCCTGGCGAACAGGTGCCGCAGATTGTGGGGAAACACCTTGCTGGGTGCCACGCCCGCCTTGTCGCACAGCGCTTTCATCTCCGCCCAGATCTGCCGGCGGGAGATGCCTTTTTCGTTTCTGGTGAGAAAAATCTCGCCGGAAGCGATTTTTTGTTTCCGGGCGTATTTGAGGAGCTTGCGGCAGAGCTTGCCCGGCAGCAGGATGGTCCGGATCTTGCCCTTCAAGGAGATTTCGGCCCTTCCCCGGTACACGGCCTCCACGGTGACATAGCGCACCTCGGACACCCGGATTCCGGTGCCGCAAATGGTTTCCAGCAGCAGCGCCAGCCGTTCCCGGCCCTGGGTGCGGGCGGTCTCCAGCAGGCGGAGGTACTCCGGCCTCGTCAGCTCCCGGCTGTCGTCCCGGAACAGCCGCCGCTGGATGCGCAGGGGCTTCACCCGAAACGCCGGCCAGCCCAGAAATACAAGGAACCGGTTGACCGCCGCCAGCTTGACGTTGATGGTGGCCGGCGCCAGCTTCGCCTCCAGCAAGGCGGCCTTCCAGGCCCCCGTCGCCGCCTTGGACGCCGCCCGGCCGTCCAGCCAGGCGGTAAAAGCCGCCGCATCCCGCAGGTATTTCTCAATGGTGGCGGGGCTCTTTTCCTCCCACACCAGGCGCTGCCTGAACGCCTGGAGCTGTTCTCCTGTGATGGTATAGTCTTGCACTGCATATCGCCTCCCGTACAATTATCCTCTATATTTTACCTTCCGGTCGGCTGTCTATGTATCCAATGGATTTTGCGCGGCAGAACACTGCTCTGACACCGACGGATAGGCCCCGGCCCTCTGCTTGCATTGCGGGCCGATTTGACGTATTCTTTAATAAAAAAGGCAGGTGCCAAAAAAAGGGAGGGATCGCCTTGGTGCGGACCGCAAAGCGGACGCCTCTGATTCACGCCGGACGGGCCTTTGTACTGGCCCTGGCGGCCGGACTGGTGCTTGTTGGCTGCATGGAGTGGAGCCGCCGGAACCAGGAGCGGGACCGCATGGGCTATGTCGCCAGCGCCATCGGGGCGGAGACGTATGAGTTTATGCTCTCCGAGATGAGCAAAACCCGCGTTCTGGAGGCCTATCTCATCCAGACCAGCGGGGACTATTCGGACTTCGGCAGGGTCGCCCATGTCCTGCTGCGGGAGGACTATGTGCGAAACGTCCTCTTCGCGCCGGACGGGATCGTGGACGGTGTCTTTCCCCTGGAGGGAAACGAGGATGTCGTCGGGCTGAACATGTACGGGGACGGGGCCGGCAATCTGGAGGCTCAAGCTGCCATCGAAAAAGAGGCGCTGTATATCGCCGGCCCCTTCCAGCTGATCCAGGGCGGCCTGGGCATCGCCGGGCGGCTGCCGGTCTTTCTGACGGACGAACAGGGCCAGCGGTATTTCTGGGGCATTGTCTCCGTGACGCTGGACTTTCCGGCCGCCCTGTCCGGAAGCTCCGTGGAGCGGGTAAATGCCCAGGGCTTCGCCTGCCAAATTTGGCGCATCAATCCGGACGACGGACAGAAACAGGTGATTCTCGAGACGGCGGACCCGCTGCCGGAGGGTGTGCGGACTGTGGACCACGCGCAGGAGCTGTTCAACTCTGTCTGGACCGTCTCCCTGGCGCCCCTGCGGCCCTGGTATCTCCAGATCAGCCTGTGGCTGGGGGTGGCGGTGAGCCTGCTGGTGGCGTTGCTGGCTGCGGCGGGCGTCTACTACGCGGGCCGGCTGCGGCAGCTGCAGCTGGAAAAATCCCAGCGGGCCATCCAGCAGCTGCAGGAGCAGCTGGAGCGGGAACAGGGCAATATGCTGCTGAACCAGATCCGCTCCCACTTCTTTTACCACACCCTCAACGCTCTGCAGGCCCTGATCGTCCTGAAGCCGGAGGCGGCCTACAAAATGGCCGGAGACTTCGCCCGCTACCTGCGGTTCACACTGGACTCCGTCACTGCCGACGGCGGGATCGGCTCCTTCCGGGAGGAGATCCGGGCGGTCCGGGCCTATGCGGATATCAACCAGCAGCAGCTGGGGGACCGGCTGCACATGGTCTACGAGATTCCCGACGTGGACTTTCCCATCCCCCTGCTGACCATCCAACCCATTGTGGAGAATGCCATCCTCCACGGCATCAAGCCCAAGGTGGGCGGCGGAACCGTCTCTTTGAAGCTGGAAGAGCTGCCGGACCACTGGCAGGTCACGGTGACGGACGACGGCGTGGGCTTCGGCCTGGAAGCTGTCCGAGAGAAGGGCTCCATCGGGCTGGAGAATGTGCGGCGGCGCATGGCCCGCTTCCCCGGCAGCGAGCTGCGGATCACCAGCACAGTGGGCATGGGCACACAGGCTGTCCTGACTTATGGAAAGCGGGGGAAAAACATGGAAAATCTTTCAAAATCGACCTGAAAGCGTACGGTTTCCGTACGCTCCATCTGGTACAATAGAAACATAAGACAGGGGTGACCGCGATTGAAAACCATTCTGGTGGACGACATGCTGCTGGATCTGCAGCTCTTCGAGCTGAAATGTGCGGACATGCCTGATTTTGAAATTGTGGGGAAATTCACCGATCCCAACGCGGCCATTGAGTACGCCGCCGGCCATGTGGTGGATTTTGCCCTGCTGGACATCGACATGCCGGGGATGGACGGCATCCATCTGGCCCAGGCCCTGCGGCGGCTGCGGAGCGACATCATCATCGTCTTCGCCACAGCCCACCCGAAGTTTGCGGTGGAGGCGCTGAAGATGAAGGCGGACTACATCATCTTCAAGCCCTTTGATCGGGAGGACATCGCCGATGTGATGGAGCGGGCCAAGCTGCTGCGCCGCCGCCAGTGCAAGCGCATCCATTTCCACACCTTCGGGGCCTTCGACATGCTGGTGGACGGCGAGCCGGTGCACTTCCGCTCCGGCAAGGCCAAGGAGCTGATGGCCTTGTGCGTGTATCGGGACGGGCGGCCGGTGTCCATTCACGAGATCGTGGAAAACCTATGGGGAGAGAACGCCGACGGCACCGGCTACCGCCGCACCATCAAGGAGCTGGCAGACACCCTGCGGGACTATGGCGCGGAGGAGATGTTCCTGCGCAGCCGGGGGAGCCTGCGGGTGCGGATGGACCTGGCGGACTCGGATTTTCAGGCATTCATGAGCGGCGATGAGGACGCCATCTGCCAGTTTCAGGGGGTGTTCATGCAGCAGTATTCCTGGGCGGAGCCCATGGTCTGCACGCTGCAGGAGAAAAAGGAGCTGATGCTTGCCCGCATGGGGAAGCACCGCATGTAAGGAGGGGGCTGAAACTTTGGATGAGTTACTGAGAATGGAGCACGTCAGCAAACGCTTCGGCGATTTCTACGCCAACAGGGACATCAACCTGTCCGTCCGCAAGGGCGAGGTACATACCCTGTTAGGGGAGAACGGCGCGGGAAAGAGCACGCTGATGAACGTCCTCATCGGGCTGTACCAGCCCACAGAGGGAAAGATCTTCCTGAATGGGAAGGAGGTCCGCATCGACTCTCCTGCCCAGGCGGTGAAGCTGGGCATCGGTATGGTGCATCAGCACTTCATGCTGGTGGAGGCCATGACGGTGTTCGAGAACATCATCCTGGGGGACCGGAACACCAAGGGCATCTTCATCGACAAGGAGACCCGGAAGAAGGAAATCCTGGATCTGGCGGAGCGCTATGGTCTGGACGTGGAGCTGGACCGGCCCATCACGGAGATTGCCGTGGGCGCCCAGCAGCGGGTGGAAATCCTGAAAACCCTGTATCGGGGCGCGGAGCTGCTGATTCTGGACGAGCCCACCGCCGCCCTGACAGACATCGAGGTAGAGGGACTGTTCCAGATCATCCATAAGCTGACGGAGGAGGGCAAAAGCGTCATCTTCATCAGCCACAAGATGCGGGAGGTGCTGCAGATCTCCGACCGTATCACCATCCTGCGCACCGGCGAGGTCATCACCACCCTGGATCGCTCCGAGACAGACGGCCAGGAGCTGGCCAACCTGATGATCGGCCGGGAGCTGGCCCCCTCCCACTACGGCAAGGTGGAGGAGCCGGGCGATCCCGTCATCCAGATGCGGAGCGTGGACTACCACAAAGAATCCAAGCACGCAGGGCTCAGCGGCGTCTCCCTGACCGTGGGCCGGGGCGAGATCGTGGGCATTGCCGGCGTGGACGGCAACGGCCAGAGCCAGCTGGCCCAGGTGGTCACCGGCGTGCTGACGCCGGACGGCGGTGAGGTGGACATGAAGGGCTCCAAGGTGGCTCAGTTCACCCCCAACGGCTTTATTCTGGAAAATGTATCCCACATCCCGGAGGACCGGAACAAGATGGGCCTCATCGGCAATATGTCCGTGAAGGACAATATCGTGCTCAAGGCCACAGACTCTCCGGAGTTCTCCAGTGCCAAGGGCTACTTTCTGAAGAAAAAGGCCATCCGGGACTACGCCCTGAAGATGCAGGAGAAGTACGACATCCGCTGCACCTCTGTGGAGCAGGAGACGCGGAACCTCTCCGGCGGCAACCAGCAGAAGGTGATCCTGGCCCGGGAGCTGGAGGGCAGCCCGGACCTGCTGGTGGCCGTCCACCCCACCCGGGGCCTGGATATCGGCGCCACCCGCTTCGTCCACGACACCATGATCGAGGCCCGGGACAAGGGCTGCGGCGTATTGCTGATCTCCGCGGACTTCGACGAAATCCTGGAGGTTTCCGACCGCATTGTGGTGATGTTCGAGGGGCAGATCATGGGCGTGTTCTCCGGCAAAAATCCTCCCATTGAGGAGATCAGCCTGGCCATGGCCGGGAAATAAGGAGGGGGAGAACGCATGAAAAACAGCGGAAAACTCGTCAGTTTCCTGGTACCCATCATCTCCATCCTGCTGGCCTTCGTCATCGGGTGCATCATCATGGCCGTGCTGGGTGCCAATCCCTTTGTGGCGCTGGAGTCCCTTTGGATCGGTGCCTTCGGCAGCCTGCGGAACGTAGGCACCACCCTGGCCCGCTCCACGCCGCTGATCTTCACCAGCCTGTGCGCCTGCTTTGCATACCGCTGCGGCGTGTTCAACCTGGGTGGTGAGGGCCAGTTCCTGATGGGCTCCATCGTCTGCTGCTACATTGCCACCCAGAGCGGGATCGAAGGACTGCCCGCCATTCTCCTGTGTCTGGTGGGCGGCGCCGTGGCTGGCGGCCTCTGGTCCCTGATTTCCGGCCTGCTGAAGGTCTACCGTGGCCAGAATGAAATGATTATCACCATCATGCTGAACTATGTGGCCACGCTGTTCATGGGCGTGGTATATACCGACTGGCTGCGGGACGGCAGCGTTCCGCAGACGCAGGCCGTGCCGGAGGCCACTCAGCTCAGCCGCCTCTTCGGCCTGCGGGTCACCTCCGCCTTCGTCATCGCCCTGGCGGTGGGACTGCTGGTGTACTATTTCCTGTTCTACACCTCCAAGGGCTTCCAGCTGCGGGCCGTGGGCCTGAACATGACGGCGGCGGAGTTCAACGGCTTCGCGGTGAAGAAGTACATCCTGATGAGCTTTATCGTCTCCGGCGCCATCGCCGGCCTGGGCGGCAGCGCCGAGCTGCTGGGGACCCAGTTCCGGCTCATCAACGGCTTCGGCAACGGCTACGGATTCGACGGCGTGGCCATGGCCCTGATCGGTCAGCTGCATCCTCTGGCGACCATTGTGGTGGCCATCTTCTTCGCAGCTCTGCGGGTGGGCTCTACCACCATGCAGGCGGCCACCGGCGTGCCCACCAGCGTATCCGACATCATCCAGGCCCTGGTGATCGTGTTCACCGTGGCGGGTCTGGCCATGGTGAAGCTGCCCGGATTCAAGGCGTTCCTGGGAAGGCTGACGGAGAGACGGAAGGAGGCGGCCTGATATGGAATTTGTCATGAACATCATCCTCTCCAGCGTTCGCATGGCCACGCCCCTGATCTTTCTGGCGCTGGCGGAGCTGTACTCCCAGCGGGCGGGCCTGGTCCACATCGGACTGGAGGGCCTGGCCTCTATCGGCTCTCTGGTGGGCTTTCTGGTGAGCCTCATCACCGGCAGCCCCATGCTGGGCGTGCTGGCTGGCGCGGCGGTGGGCATTCTGGTGAACATGATCTTCGCCTACGCCACCGTCACCCTCTGCGCGGAGCAGATCGTCTACGGTATGGCCATCAACATCTTCGCCCCGGCCCTGGCGGCCTTCATCTACCGGGTCTACTTCGGCGCCGGGTCCGAGCTGGTGCAGGTGGGTCTGATGAACACGCTGTCCTCCTCCCTGGGCATCACCTCCGACAACTTCCTGGTCCGCCTCCTGCTGGACCAGACGCCCATGGTGTACCTGGCTTACGGCCTGGTGATCTTCACGGTTATCTACTTCAACCGTACCAAGTCCGGCCTGAACTACAAGGCCGTGGGCGAGTATCCCAAGGCGGCGGCAACTCTGGGCATCAACGTCATTGGCGTGAAGTACGCCGCCTGCGTCATCTGCGGCGCCCTGGCCGGCATCGGCGGTGCCTATCTCACCACCTGCTACGCCAACACCTACGTGGACGGCAACGTGGCGGGCCGGGGCTTCATCGCCCTGGCGGCGGTGATCTTCGGCCGGTGGAGCGGTGCCGGCGTGCTGCTGGCGTGCCTGTTCTTCGGCTTCTGCGACGCGCTGCAGATCCGGCTGCAGGTGGGCAGCTTCGGCGTGCCCTATCAGTTCTTCCAGATGATCCCCTACATCGCCACCGTGGTGGTATTGGCCGGCATCGGCATGAAGAAGGCCGGCCCCAAGAGCTCCGGCAAGCCCTATCTCAAGGAGGAGCGCTGAGGATAATCGCCGCCCACGCGGCTGTTATCAATAGAAGGCATCCACATTTATGAAGAATTGGGAGGAAAGAACATGAAAAAATTATTGGCTCTGCTTCTCACCCTGGTCATGTGCCTGTCGCTGGCGGCGTGCGGCGGCTCCGGTACCGACACCTCCGGCACTGACACGTCCAGCGGAGAAACCGGCGAAGACTCCGGCGACAGCAGCTACCGGGTGGCCATGATCTGCGACTCCAGCATCTCCGACGGCGGGTGGGGCATGTCCTGCTACAACGCCATGGTGGATGCCGCCGCAGAGCGCGGCTGGGCCACGGAGGTCTCCGACAGCATCGCCCAGTCTGCCTACTATGACACCATCATCTCCTATTGTGACCTGGGCTATGACCTGATCTACGCCCCTGGCAACCAGTACACCGACGCCGTCCTTCAGGCGGCGGAGGAGTTCCCCGATGTGGCCTTCGCCCTGCTGAACGGCGGCGAGGACACTCCCGCCAAAGCCGTCAACGGCAATGTGACCTCCCTGCTGCCCAATGCCCAGCAGGTGGGCTGGATCGCCGGTGCCCTGGCCGGTCTTATGACCAAGAGCGGCACGGTGGCCTTCATTGGCGCCATGGAACTGGATACCACCCTGGGCAAGTATAACGGATTCAAGGAAGCCGCCGCCTATGTGGGACAGCAGGAGGGCAAGACCGTCTCCACTCTGGATGTGGTCTACTCCGGCGACTTTTCCGCCGCCGACAAGGGCATTGAGTTTGCCAAGGCCATGATCGACCAGGGCGCTGATGTGTTCTTTGGCGACGCCTCCGCTGTGGACTCCGGCGCACGGCAGGCCATTGACGAAGCCAACGCCGCCAGCGGCTCCGTGAGCATCTATGACATCGCCCAGCCCTCCGATCTGTTGGGCCAGAACGAGTGCATCATCGGCAGCCAGGTGACGGACAATGCCTCCCTTGTGGGCCTGTGCGTCCGCGGGTGCCCTCAGCGACCTGGTGCCCGCCGATGTTCAGGAGAAGTATCAGGGCTACCTGGACCAGATGGTGGACGGCAGCTTTATGCAGTAAGATTTATACCCGCAAACCACTGCGGCTCCATCCAGATGCCTGGATGGAGCCGCTTTCCCCCCTGCCCGGGAAACTTCTGCCCAACGGTAGAACGGGGCCTGCAGTGCCGGGCATTGGATGGCGGGCAGCCGCTCCCCTCCTCCCTGGCCCGCAGACGCAAAACGGCCGTGCGATTTTTGATCGCACGGCCGTTTTTCCGATATTCTGCCCCACAGGAACGGCGCGGTCCGCCCTGTTCTCCGGGTCATCAGGAGCGGGAAGCTCTCTCCTCCCGGCAGTCTTCCGGTTTTTTCGTGTGGTTTTTATAGGTATTCCATGTGGGTTCATATTCCGCTGTGGCCTGATTGCCCCACATGGCCCAGCCCTCCCGGTCCCCGCGGGCAAACAGTTCAAGAAACGGCCCTGGAGAGCATCGCTCGATCAGGGGGATGAATTCGTCCGGTTTTCTGGAGTGCTCCCGCTTCTGTGCCCGCAGCAGGTTCACCTGGGACCTGGCCGGGGGCAGCGTCCTGTTCCCGCCGCCCCTGACACCAAAGAGCAGAATTTCCGTCACATTCCGGAAGTAGAACCCCACACCCCGGCCGTCCGGTTCTCCGTCCTTGCGAACCTTCTCCCAGATGATATTGCCCTTGTACTCGAATCCCCAGGCCTTCATGACCGCAAGGCCGTCTGGAAGCAGGGCATTGGGTACCCACAGATACAGATGGCTCTTCTCCGCCGCCACCTGTGCCACCGGCAGCGCCATGATGTCTTCCAGCTCCATGGTCTCGTAGCGATTCAGCCGCTTGTGCTCAGGCGCTACCTTCCCGGTCCGATTCTGGAACCTCCAGGGAGGGTCGGCATATATGGTGGCGTATTTTTGATCGCCGCAGAAACGCAGCAGATTTTCAGATGTTTCCTGGATTGTGCTCATCGATGTACCCTTCCTCCCAATCTGTGATGCACGGTTTCCTGATGCCTACTGCCAGAATGGGGCATCCGCCGTTCCTGCGGGAATCCAAGCGATAGGTCAATTTCCCCATCCAGGTGGTGCTGGCCCCGTACTTCCGCAGAATGGGTTTCCACTGGCGGGTCTTTCCGTCATAGTCGTAAATGGTTTTGAAGATGTCGTTCAGCTCGGCAGAGCGCGTAATGATGATCCCTGCACTGACAAGGTCGCAGTCATAATACGTCCGCATGGCCAGCAGGTCCCGGTCGAACGTCTGATCTTTGCTGTTCCACTCCAGATCGAAGGCGATCCGGTTTTTCAGAAAGTCGATATTATGTCCGTCGATATACCCGGGTATGACCTTTTCCTCAAACGGCTCCTGGGAAAAGCGTCCCCGCTGTTCGGCCTGCCGCGGATAGAACTTGATGTGGAGGTCGCCGGAAATGCGGATCTCGCGCCATCCGCGGGGATACAGCACATCATCAAACTTTTTGGGGATCTTGGTCTCGTTTCCGCCGGACTCCCGAAGATCGTCCGTAGTGATGCGCAGCTGACGCAGGCAGTCCACAATCTCGCTCCACTCCGCCGGAAATGCCTGTGTGATAATCTCAAGCGCGTGATTATAGCTGTAAAATTCAAACTTCTCTAAAAGGTCGGGCGCAATATACTCTCTCAAGTCCAAGGCGGCTGTCCTCCTGTGTTTTAGATATTATAACATCTTTTCCTCCCGTTTTCACCACCATTTTTTGAATGCGCCATAATTTTCAGGGGTGCCTCTTTTTTACGTTTCACCAATCCGGGTCCCGCAGCCCCCGCCGGGCAGCAAAAATTTCGGAAAGAGGACACATGTTAACAGAGCGCAGCCAATTGGGTGCTGTGGCAGGATGGTACATTTCCCCAGAGAGTCTTCAGAAGGGGTACGACCCAGGCATTGACGACTATATGGTGAAGTCCGGCGACTTCAGCGGGCTGCTCATGCGGGTGCGGGCACTGCTGCGCCGGGCCAATATTGAGGCCAGCCGGAAGCTGTCCGTGGACGGACTTCTTCTGTATGCCGACGCGCTGACGGCCTCTCTTGCCGGAGCGGAGATCCCCGTGACCATCCGGGAATTCAACATCCTGTACGAGCTGCTGTCCTGCCCCAACCGCATCTTCCCGCTACGGGTACAGGCGGAAGTTCTGTGGCAGCGGCAGACACACTGAACCCGCCGTCCCGTCACGTCCCCTGCGTCAATTCGCAAAGGCCATAGCCGGAAGTCCCGCCTCTCCGCCGCCGCGGCGCAAGAGGCACCCGGACGGCTCCCCGGCGCAGAGTCCGCACACTTGATTGAAAATGGATGCGCAGGCGGCAAATATTGTGGTATAATATCCATACTGAGATCGTTGGTGGCCGCCGGGCCGCGGCCGCTCCTTTCTCCGGCCGCGGCCCCCGCCCTGTCAGGGCTTTTACGGGCAAACGTCCAGCTTCCCGGCGCACCGCAGTGTGCAGGGCTGGAGATCACAGCAGGTACGGCAGCCTCCGCCGCCCCCCGTCCGGCCCTCCCCCGATATTTTTGAAAACGGTGCAAACGATCAGGACCGTGTCGACTGCCGGAGCCTACCGGAGGGCGGCCGCCTGCTCTTGTCCGGCGGCGGCGCAACGCGCCGGAGGGAGCTCCGCCCTGGCTGCCTGCACCACCGCCGGAACGGCGTGAAGCACGGATGTGCCATCCGGGGGCGCGGCGTCTCCGCAGGGGGCGGCATCGAGGGGGCACTGTCCAAGGGGCAGTCATCAGAAAAGAGGAATGCGTATGTGGATTCTCTTCGCGGCTGGATCCGCGCTTTTCGCCGGTGTGACGGTCATTCTGGCCAAGTGCGGCATCCGGAAGACCGACTCCACCGTGGCCACCGCCATCCGCACCCTTGTGGTGCTGGTTTTTGCGTGGACCATGGTGTTTGTCGTGGGCTCCCAGGGGGAGATCCGGAACATCGGCCCCACAACGCTCCTCTTTCTGGTGCTGTCCGGCCTGGCTACCGGAGCCTCCTGGCTGTGCTACTTCAAGGCCCTCCAGCTGGGTGACATCAACAAGGTGGTGCCCATCGACAAATCCAGCACCGTGCTCACCATCCTGCTGGCCTTTTTTCTGCTGGGGGAGCCCATCGGCCTGCCTCAGGGGATCGGGGTGGTGCTGATCGGCGCAGGCACCTTCCTGATGCTGGAGAAAAGGTCCCCCGCGGCCGGCTGTGCACCCCAGTGCGGGAGCTGGATGCTCTACGCCTTTGGCTCGGCGGTGTTTGCCAGTCTCACCGCGATCCTGGGCAAAGCCGGCATTCAGGGCGTGGAGTCCAACCTGGGCACCGCCATCCGCACCGGTGTGGTGTTGGTGATGGCCTGGCTCATGGTGCTGGTGACAGGCAAGGCCGGTGCGGTGCGGCAGGTGCCCCGGCGGGAGTTGGCGTTCATCTGCCTGTCCGGCGTGGCCACCGGGGCCTCCTGGCTGTGCTATTACCGGGCGCTTCAGAGCGGCCCCGCCAGCGTGGTGGTGCCCATCGACAAGTTGAGCATTTTGGTCACAGTGGCCTTTTCCCGGCTGGTGTTTCAGGAGAGGCTCACATCTCGCTCCGCCGCAGGTCTTGCCCTCATTGTGGCCGGGACGCTGGCCATGCTGTTCTGACCGCCGGAGCCATCCCCTTCCAGCGGGGTTCTCTTCGCGCCCACCCGATGCCGGACAGGTGTTCCTTTCGGCGGGCCGCCAGCTGGCGGCCGGGGGAAAATTTCCACTCTTGTTTTTTTCTGTACAGAGTGCTATACTGGCCGAGGTTTAAGGAATGCGGCGAAAGGGGGAGCTCCCTGGCGCCACGCTCACATAGATGACAAGAACCAGATTGCGAGGGAGCCTGTGTTCCAGGCTGAGAGGGTCCCAGTAAGGGCCGACCGCACCCGGCTTCCCAGGCGGAAGCGGGGGCATCAGCATCTGCGTGAAGGTCTGAACGGGTATGTGCTGATGAGGCGCGTGCCCGTTTTGTTTTGCGCAGAAAATTAAACTGGAGGGATTCCCATGAAAAAGAAGATTTCCGCACTTTTGTTGAGCCTGGCGCTGTGCGCCGGACTCCTGGCCGGCTGCGGCGCCGGGGAGACGGCGGAGGCTCCGTCCGACACCGATGTACAGCAGGTGGACTCTCTGAAAATCGCATTTTCTCCCTATGCGGACGCCGACCTCATCTCCGAGTCCACGGAGCCGCTGGAGCAGCTGCTGAAGGCAAAGCTTCTGGAAAAGGGCTACGACGTGGGCGAGATCGACATGACCGTGGGCACCAGCTACACCGCCGTGGGCGAGGCCCTCAGCGCGGGCAGCGCGGACCTGGGCTTCATCTCCGGCGGCAACTACGTGCTCTTCTCCGACGACTGCGATGTGCTGCTGACCGCTCTGCGCTATGCCATCAACAAGGACTCTGAGAACCCCGCCGACTGGAACGACGGCACCATCGAGGAAAACACAGAGGACATGAGCACTTACTACCGCTGTATCCTGCTGGCCGGTCCCAGCGAGAAGGGCCAGGAGCTGCTCTCCAAGGTCAACGCCGGGGAGGAGCTGACCTGGGACGACCTGAACAGCGCCACCTGGGCGGTGCTGAATCCCACCTCCGCCTCCGGGTACATCTATCCCTCCCTGTGGCTGCAGGAGCACTACGGTAAGGGGATCAGCGATCTGGACAATGTGGTGGAGTGCGACTCCCACACCACCTCCGTGGCCCGGCTAGCTGCCGGTCAGGTGGATGTGATGGTGTCCTACGGCCACATCCGCATCAAGAACGCCCCCATCTGGGAATCCGATTTCGGCGGCACAGCCCCCATGGTGGAGCAGACCGGCGTGATCGGTGTGACGGACGGCATCTACAACGACATGATCGCGTACAGCAAGACCTCTGACACCATGGCGGACGAAGCCTTCCGGCAGGCAGTGGGCGAGTCCTTCATTGAGCTGGCCCAGACCGAGGAGGGCCAGGAGATCTTCGGCATATTCAGCCAGGTGGGCTACGACTGGGGCAGCGACTCCGACTATGACGGAGAGCGGGCGGCCCAGGCGCTTTTGAAATCTATGGAAGCGTGACCATCTTCAGGAGGGATTTCATGCTGCAGGCGATCCATATCCGCAAACAATTTCAGCGCTCCGGCGAGGTGCTGCGGGATGTCAGCTTCACCCTGGGCGACGGCGAGTTTCTCTCGGTCATCGGCCCGTCCGGCGCTGGGAAAACCACCCTGTTCCGCATCCTGAATGGAACGGAGCTGTGCAGCGGCGGTGAAGTCCTCTATGGCGGGACGCACTTTGAAGCCGCCCGAGGCCGGGAAAAGCGGGCGGTCCAGCAGGGGATCGGCACCATCTACCAGGATTTCTGCCTGGTGGAGAACCTGTCCGCCATCCAGAACGTGCTGAACGCCTGCCTGCCGGACATGTCCCTGGCCGCCTCCCTGCTGGGGGCGTTCGGACGGGAGCGGTCCGAACAGGCCGCCGCGATCCTGCGAGAGGTCGGGCTGGCGGACAAGCTGGAGGAGCCGGTGAAAAACCTCTCCGGCGGGCAGAAGCAGCGGGTGGCCATCGCCCGCGCCCTGATGCGGAACCCCTCCATCCTGCTGGCGGACGAGCCGGTGGCGTCCCTGGACCCCGTCACCGGGCGGCAGATCCTGTGCCTGCTCCGGGACATTCAGCGCCAACGCGGCGTCAGCATCCTGATGAACAGCCACAATCTGGACCTGTCCCTGGAGTTCTCCACCCATATCGTCGGCATGAACTGGGGACGCGTCGTCTTTGACGGCGCCCCCGGGGATGTGACGGAGGCCGTCCTGCGGGATATTTACGGCGAGGCGGCGGCCGTATGAAACAAAGACGTATCCGCTGCCTTGCTGCGGCCGCTTTTGTGCTGCTGTTCCTGGGAGCCGCCTGGTTCACCGGATGCGACCTGTCCCTGATGTGGAGCCGGCGTGACCACCTGACGGACATCGCCGCAAAGATGTTTCCGCCGGACTGGGGATTCCTCGGGAAGGTCCTGCCCCTGCTGTGGGCCACGATCCAGATGTCCATTACCGGGACGTTTCTGGGCGCGGTGCTGTCCATCCCGGCCGCCATGGCCTGCGCCGCCTCCCTGCCGGGACCCGGGCCGGTCAAGAAGGCGGTCCGCTTCTGCATCCAGGTGCTCCGCTCCTTCCCGGCCCTGATCCTGGCCCTGCTGGCCACATTCTTTCTGGGCATCGGCTCCTTTGCCGGAACGGCCGCCATCACGGTCTACACCTTTGCCATCATGACCCGCCTGACCTATGAGGACATCGAGAGCGCGCCCCAGGGTCCCTATCTGGCCCTGCGGGCTATGGGCGCTGCCTCAGCCCAGGCGTTCTTCCGCTCCACCTTACCGGAGATCCTGCCGGCCTATCTCACCAACGCCCTCTATCTGCTGGAGGGCAATGTGCGGCACAGCGCCATCCTGGGCTATGTGGGCGCAGGCGGAATCGGCCTGCTGCTCAATGAAAAGGTCTCCTGGCGGGAGTACGACAAGGTGGGGACAATCCTGCTGCTCCTCTTCGCCGTGGTCTATCTCATGGAGCATCTCAGCACATGGCTCACCCGTCTGGTGCAGCAGGAGCGGACCCTGGGCCGGCAGGAGCGCCGGCTGCTAGCGGGCGCGGCGGCCGCGCTGGTGCTGTTCTGCACGGTCACGCTTCCGCTGCCCGACCTTTCCCGCACAAGCATGCAGATGGTGAAGACGCTCTTCACCGGCCTCCTGCACCCGAACTGGGAGCTGTTTTTCCGCCTGGACAGCAGCGGACTTGCCTATCTCCTGCTGGAGACCGTCGCCATCGCGCTGGTGGGGACCTGCGTCGGCGCCGTCTTTTCCGTTCCTCTGGCGTTTCTCGGCAGCAGCCGCTTTTTCCCGGCCCCCGCCGCCTGGCTGTTCCGGACACTGGTGACCGCCATCCGGTCCGTTCCCTTCCTGATCTATGGACTGATCTTCATCCGCGTCTGCGGCCCCGGCTCCTTTACCGGAGTGCTGACCCTGGCAGTGTGCAGCGTGGGACTTCTCTGCAAGCGCTTCACAGAGGCCATCGACACCTTGGATTTTCGGGCGTATCACGCTCTGGAGGCCATGGGGACGCCGAAGCTGTCCTGCGTCCGTCACGCGGCCCTGCCGCAGCTGGTGCCTCAGTTCTTCTCCGCCTGGCTCTATCGGTTTGACGTCAATATCCGCGAGGCCTCCGCCCTTGGCCTGGCCGGTGCGGGCGGAATCGGCGCGCCGCTGATCCTGGCCCTGAACCAATACGCCTGGCATGATGTCAGCACCCTGGCGCTGGGCATGATCGCCTTGTCCTGGCTGGTGGATCTGGTCTCCGCTTTCTGCCGCCGCAGGGACGCCTGAGGCCGATGCCCGCCAGCAGCCGGATCCGGTGCAGCCCCCCGTTCCGCCCCGGCGGGAAGGATTCCGGCGGAGCTGCTGCAAAGCAAGACACGGACAGTCTTTGGACTGTCCGTGCCTTGTTGCCAAGCGGCGATTCCCCGGCCGGGGGCCGCTCAGAGTGCTTCGTATTCCGCGTCGCTCACCGGCTCGCACCACTCGTTGGAGCAGGCCTCACCGGGCATCTCGACGGCGATGTGGCTGAACCAGCTGTCCCGCTTGGCGCCGTGCCAGTGCTTGACCTCCGCCGGGATGACGATGACTCTGCCGGGCTCCAGGCTGACCGCCTCTTTGCCCTCCTCCTGGTACCAACCCTCGCCGGCGGTGCAGATCAGCAGCTGCCCGCCGCCCTCGGAGGCGTGGTGGATATGCCAGTTGTTCCGGCACCCGGGCTCGAAGGTGACGTTGGCCAGAAACAGCCCGTCCTCCGGGCGGGTCAGGGGATTGAGATAGGACCGGCCGGCAAAGTACCGGGCAAAAGCGTCGTTGGGCGCGCCCAGGCCAAACACGTTCTGTTCCTCAAATGCAGCCTTGTCCATGATCTTCATGCAACATACCTCCCAATGCTTTCTTATGAATGCGGGGCAGACCGCCGCCCCGGTGTGGATGTTCTGCCGCCAGCGTGTCTCCTGCCGCTCATGGGTGTGAATATCCGCCAGCGCGGCGGCCCGTATCTCCACCAGTAGCCGCAGCCGCATATAGCCCCCCGTCTCCTCTCCGGTGAAGCCGATGTCCCGAAGCGTCAGGATCAGGTTCAGCCGCTCCGGGTCGCGGCCTGCCCGACCTCAGGACCTCCATGGAGATCTGATCGCACTCGCTGGCCTCCTGGATCGTCATCGCCCGCACCTCAGGGCAGAAAGTGGAGACGTCCCCGCAGGGACGCCTCCATTCTAAATCCGGAACTTCGCCTTGTCCAATACCTATACCGGATGGTCTGATATTCCGCCGACGTATTTCTCGGCAAATCGCAGCAGGGCAGCAGCGGTGGCAGAAAGGACCTCGGTCTTCTTCCAGGCCAGAACCGTGCCCGACTCCAGCGGCGGAGAGAGGGGCACGAACCGCAGCCCGTCATAGGCGCAATCCAGCCGGATCACCAGATAGATCCCCAGCCCCTCCCGGGCCAGCTGGGTCTGGTTGTAAGGCAGGTTGCCGCTGGCCGCCACCTGGATCCGGTCTGCGTAAGGGCCGAACCAGCGGATCATTTCCCGGCGCATCAGCTCCCGGGTGGTCAGGATCAGGGGGCTGTCCGCCAGGTCCCCGGGCGTCACCGCCTCCCGCCGGGCCAGGGGCGAATCCTCCGGCACCAGGACGCCCCAGGATTCCCGGACGGGCAGCCGGAGGATCTGGTAGCGGCTGGTGTCCACCGGCTCCAGCAGAAGTCCCATGTCCAGGAGTCCCTGCTCGATCCGCTCCTTGATCCCGTCGGAGTCTCCGCTGTAAATCTCATACTGGACCCGGGGATGCTGGCGGTGAAAGGCAGCCAGGAGCTTTGCCAGATACGTCATGCTCCGCAGGTCGCCGCTTCCGATGGAGATCCGGCCTGTGACCTCCTCCGCCGGTCGGAGCTCCCGGGCCGTCTTCTCCGCCAGCTCTACGATCTCCTGAGCCCGGCGGCGCAGCAGCATCCCGGCCTCCGTCAGAACGATGTGGTGCTGGCTGCGGCGGAACAGCTTGACTCCCAGCTCCTCCTCCAGCTGCATCAGCTGGCGGGACAGGGTGGGCTGCGTCAGATGGAGCAGCGCCGCCGCCCGGGTGATGTTCTCCTCCCGGGCCACAGTCAAAAAATACTTCAGCGTCCGAAATTCCACCGGGCCGCACCTCCTCTTCTCCCCTACCATATCATGGCCGCAGTGGGGCCGCAAGTGTGATATGTGTGAAATGTATGTCTCAGCATAGAAAACAGGTATTCGCTATTTCTCATTTCAGGCGGTATAATAGGGTCATGTGAGGCGCGGCGTCCGGACTCCGGCTGCCGCAGAGCTGCAACAGGAAAGGATGGTTTCGACCTATGGAATACCGTGTCAACCGCCGCACCGGGGACCGGATCAGCGTCCTGGGCGTGGGCACCAGCGGCCTCCCCGCCGCCGGGGCGAAAGAGGGTGCCGCCACGCTGGAGATGGCCCTGGAGCAGGGGATCAACTACTTCGACCTGGCCACTGCCGACTCCGCCTGCTTCCCCATCTTCGGCGCCGCCCTTGCGGGTGTGCGCAGGCAGGTGCTCTACCAGGTCCACTTCGGCGCCAATTACGCCGCCGGTAAACCTTACAGCTGGACCACGGATCTGGAGACCGTCAAGCGGTCGGTAGCGTGGCAGCTGGAGCAGCTGCGGACGGACTACATCGACTACGGCTTCATCCACTGTATGGACGAGTCCGGCGACTGGCGCCGGTATGTGGACAACGGCGTTCTTCAGTTTCTGGAGGCGCTGAAAGCCCAGGGCGTCGTCCGCCACATCGGCCTCTCCACCCATACGCCGGCCCTGGCCCGGGAGGTGCTGGACACCGGCCTGGCGGACATGATGATGTTCAGCATCAACCCCAGCTACGACTATCAGCACGGCGAGTATGCCAACGGCAGCGCCACGGAGCGGATGGCCCTTTACCGCCGGTGCGAGGCGGAGGGCGTGGGCATCTCCGTGATGAAGGCCTTTGCCGGCGGACAGCTGCTGGATGCTCGTACCTCTCCCTTCGGTCAGGCCCTGACGGAATATCAATGCATCCAGTACGCCCTGGACAAGCCCGGCGTCCTGACGGTGCTGCCCGGTGTCCGAGACCGGGCGGATCTGGAACGGGTCCTGGGCTTTCTGCGGGCTGGGGAGGCGGAGCGGGACTACTCCGTCATCAGCTCCCTCACCCCCAGAGACGCGGAGGGCACCTGCGTCTACTGCAACCACTGCCAGCCCTGCCCCGCCGGCCTGGACGTGGGCCTCATCAACAAGTATTATGACTTGGCCCGTGCGGGGGATGCCTTGGCGGCAGAGCACTACCGGAGCCTGTCTCTGGGTGCGGATGCCTGCATCAGCTGCGGCCACTGTGACCGCCGGTGCCCCTTCCATGTATCCCAGTCGGCGCGGATGCGGGAGATCGCATCCTACTTCCGGCAGGCGTGAGGGCCCTGGCCGTTCCTTGCACCTTTGCCGGCTACATCAATGAGTGGCTGACTGCTGACATCCCCACCGTCCTCCGCTCCGCCACCGCCCTGGTGCCCCTGAAGATGGAGACGCCCGTCCCCTTCACCGGCACCTGGACGGATGCGGAGGCCTGTCTGAAGGAATTCTACTGAGTGCCCTTCACGTATCCATCTCCCAAAATCACCAAGACGGCTGCCAACCCGGCAGCCGTCTTTTTTTCGTTGATTCCCGCCTCCCCCGGAGGTGCGCCGGAATCAGAACTGTTTCAGTTATCTCCGATAGGATAGGGCGGGGGTGCGCGCTCCCGTTTTCACGGGTGTCCCCGCGGCCGGAGCCGCCGGCGGACGGTCAGTCGTCACGTGCCTCGTCCGCCGGCTTCTCCCGCGGGGTCTGCTGTTCCTTTTTCAGGGATTCCAGTCCCAGCCGGATCAATTCCACGGTCGCCTCCGAACGGGTCTGGAACCGGCGCTCAAAGCGGAAATCCTCGATCTGCTGAAACAGCTCATTGTCCACGGATACCGTGTAACGCGGTCTGTCTGTTGCCATCCTTATCACCTCTGGCCCTATTATACACGAGTGAACCACCGGTGTAAAGAGAGCCGCAGCCCCCTTGACTTCGGTTCAGTGAACCACTATAATAACTTTAATAGGTTCACCAATTCACTTAACCACTATATGGAAAGGAGCTGCGTACATGAACAGAGATCAAAAACGGTTCACCATCTCCGTGACGCCGGAGCTGGCGGCGGAACTGACCGCGGTAAAGCAGAGCAGCTACCCCGGCGTCCCCCGGGACGCGATGTTCCGGGACCTAATCATCCGGGGCCTTGCGGCGTGGGAGAAGCAGTCCGGCAAGAATAGCCAGCCCGTGTGACGGGTGGGGTGCCGGGCCCCATCGAAGCTCCTTCGGCTCTCCCGGCAAACGGCGGCAGACAGAAACAGACAGAAACACGGTGAAAGTCAGAGGCGGCAGGTACGCCCGGTGCGGGCACCCGTGGGCAGCTGCCCGCACCCGCCATCCCATGGAGACAGCAGAACAATTCTGGGCGTTCCTGACCGGGAGCGTCCAAAGCGGTGCAGGGTTCAGTCCGTATGTCATACGGTCGTAACCCGCCGTTCAGCGCTCCCCCTGACCGGGAGGAGACGGAACGTGAGCAAAGTAACCATGAGACGGCCGGATGCCCGGGCCATGGCCCAGCTTCTGGCGGAGCAGACGCAGACGGCGGCGGGGCTGATCCTTCGCCTGGCCTGGCGGCAGGGGCTGACCCGGGAGGAGATCCAGCGCCTCACTTGGAACGATGTGGACTTTTCTGCCCATCAGCTCCGGCTGCCGGACCGGACCATCCCGCTGGAGATGGAGACCGAGGCCTGCCTGCGCCGGCAGGCGGAGCGCCCCGACCCGCCTACTCCCTTCGTGGTGGTCTCGGACCGCCGCAGGCAGCAGATGCCGCCGGAGTCCATTTCCCGCCTGGCCAGAAAAACTCTGGACCGGGCGGGGCTGGGCGGCATCAGCCTGATGGATCTGCGGCACGACTTCATCATCCGCCATCTGGAATCCCACGACTGGCCCTATGTGGCCCGGATCAGCGGCATCGCCGTCCCCACTCTGTATGCCGTTTTCTCCGACTATCTGCCGGAGGGACGGCAGAAGGACTCCCTCCCTCGGCGGGAGGTAGACGGTTTTTTGATGTGGAAGCTGCTCCAGGCGGAGGGCAGCTCCCCGGTGGGGCTTGCCCTTTGGATGGGTTGGAAGCTGGGGATGCAGGTCCGGGAGATGACAGCCCTGACCTGGGACCAGGTGGATCTGGACCGGGGTCTGGTGCGGCTGCCGGACCGGGACCTGGCCCTGGGCGTCACCCTGCGGCGCCTGCTGCGGGCGGCGGCGGGACGCCGGCGGCCGGGTGAGGACCCGCACGTGCTGCTGACGCCCAACTCCCGGCGGCCCTTGGACCAGCCCCGGCTGTCCAAGATGGTGCGGACCGCCCTGATCCGGGGCGGGATGGAGCACATCAGCCTGGGAGATCTCTGCCGGGAGGAGCGCCGGGAGAGCGAGGACGCCCGGCTGCTGGCCTACGCCGCCGAAAAAGGCACCATCTCCCGGTCGGAGGCCATGTCGCTGCTCGGCCTGTCCAAGGTGGCGGCCTACGAGCGTCTCCGGCAGCTGGCTGAGCGGGGAAAGCTGGTGCGGGTCGGCGGCAAATACTACCCCGCCGGCCAGGTGGTGCCGCCGGAGGAGCAGTATGACGTCATCCGTACATTTCTGGAGCAGTCCGGTCCGGCCTACCGGCAGGATCTGGCGGCGCTCCTGCACGTCGGCGACAGACAGTGTGCCCTGATCCTCAAGCACATGGTGGAGGACGGGCGCCTGGTGCAGGCCGGGCAGCGGTACGCCCTTCCCATTCGGGAGGAGGTTCTGCTGTGAACGGCGCAAAAGGAGAGCGGCCCTCAGGGGCCGCTCTCTTTTTTGGCCCGCGCCGCGGCCGGAGCAGAAATCGCGTCCGTGTTATGATGGCGTGACATGGCTGTCCATGCGGTTTGTTCGCCGTTTTTCAATTGGATTAAAAGGTTTGCGAAACGCTGGACACCGGCAGTTTTTTCCCGTAAATTGGCCTTGCGAACGGCGGAAGCGCCCCGCATCCGGCTCTGCGGTTGGTGTAGGCCGACACAAGTTGGTTGGCTAGCCCCCACACGAATCCCAGACCCGCCTGGGGTCTTCCGGCGGACCGCAAATTTTTTGAAGGAGGAGAAATCCCAATGAAGAAGTTCCTTTCTCTGGTGCTTGCTCTGGTGATGACCATGTCTCTGGTCACCGTCAGCGCCGGCGCCAAGGACTTCACGGACGACAGCGAGAT